>Ga0209810_1000142_pt1 | contig 214781 bp, 189 predicted proteins | sample Coa_R1_7_FD_187159 | JGI IMG/M metagenome (GOLD analysis project Ga0209810, IMG submission 187159) | Surface soil microbial communities from Centralia Pennsylvania, which are recovering from an underground coalmine fire - Coalmine... | ecosystem: Environmental > Terrestrial > Soil >...
ACTGTCCCCGCAAATCAGAGTCCCTGCTCACAACCGAGACCGTCTCTTAATAGGTGTCCACTTATTTACGTGGACACCTAAACCATACTTATTCATGGCGTCAAGAGGGCCTCGCCCGGACGCTTACGGGCTACTCACGTCGCGCCCAGGATCAACGGGAGTCACTTGCCTGGGAAGGCGAGGCGGCATGGCCACTCCGATATCCAACTCTATAATGTTGCGCCGCCCGACGAGAAGAGGCCCGTTGTGCTCACACGCGACAGCGCAATCAGTTCTCCCTCAACTCCTTGGATATCTGCAGAAATGAACTGCCGCCACGAAAAATGAGATCCCTGGATGGAGTCCTGAGTAAGCAAGGAAGGCAATGGACTCCCCCCGCGCAAGAAGTGCCGCGGTGAAATAAGAATCGCGTGGCTGTCGATTTTTCCTTTCCCAAAGGACTATAGGACAAAGGACGATGAGCTTCGGTCCGTGAGTGAACAGGAAACGAGTCATCGAAAACAAGCCACGGGAAGCGAGGAGAAAAAGCGATGCCACAGTATTAGTTTGTAACTACATCCCCGACGACTTCGACCCGTCCACCGTAACCGAAGCGATGATGGATGAGATCCATGCCTTGAACCGCGAATTGATCGCCGCCGGCGCGAGAAAGTTCGCATGCGGAATCGCCCCGCCCGCCAAAGCCAAAACGCTGCGAAAGCAGCCCAACGGCAAGGTGCTCATCAGCGACGGACCTTACACCGAGACCAAAGAGCACATGGGCGGATTTTGGATACTCGACGCCGCCAACATGGATGAGGCACTCGCATGGGCAAAGAAATCCGCCATCGCCTGCAATGTCCCCGGCGAAGTCCGCGAGCTTCTCTTCTACCCCGCTCCGGAACAAGGATCCGGTGGGATAGATTAAACCAGCCTACACTCGAACTCTGGCTCATCGCAGGGTGCATGCCATAATTGCCGGAGGCCTCCGCTTGAGGATTCAAACCCAGCAATGTCTCACGAACGAGATAGCGAGATTTTCATGTGTTTTGCCCAAGCGACCTCACGCTAAACTGTGACGCACACGATCGACGCGACACGGAGACGACCTTGGACTATCAATCGATTAACAGCCGAAACATTCTCATTCCCGAACTTGGGCTGACACTCCATCTGAGTTCAATCGAGGTACCTGAGGCTGTGGGCAGCGTCGACCTACCAACTCAGAGGACGTGGATTATCAATTAAGCGTTGTTTGTCAAGAAATATTCAGGGTTGGACCTACTGACATAATCTCGTTTACAGAATGGACACGAACGACGAATCAAGTTCGAAAAGTGTTGGATTCAAATTCAGCGCAATGGCATGATGACCGATCGTTTTATAAGGCAAGGACCAGCCTTGATGCTGCTGATAGGGCCGTGCCGCGACCGGGCAATTATCTCGAGACCCTTATTCTTAATGGACTCCTGGCTCCGAGCCGTCAGCGTGTAGCAAGTTCGCAATGGTTCGACACAGCCGTTCAGAATGAGGACACAGCTCCTCAGTTTCTCGCTTCGTTGGCAACGGCCGGAGTATCGGAGCTCGGATTCGCGAATTGGCGTCACATAAATAAACTGCTAAACGCGCAACCGCTTCCTTCAAGTGTACCGGCGCGCGAGGAGATTCCTGGGTTTCAGGTACCATTTGCAGGGTCCAAACCTCTCAAGGCGATTAGCATCGAGAACTTTCAGAAGCTCTGCTATGGGGCTGCGGCAATGATTATCGGTGAAACTGCAGTGGGTGCCGCATCAGCGGTCGGCCATGGCGCAGCCCCAACTTTAGTAGCCGTTTTGGGAGGCTCGGTGTCGGCACTGATTTTCGTCTCTGTTGGATCTTTATCTCGCTTCCTGGAAGAGTACCTCAGATCAAAATCCTCGCTGTCCAGCGCTCCCACCACGACGAAGAAAATAGGTGGAAGAAGAGCATCGGCTGCTTGAGTATGCGCTGGAGCGCATTGAGAATACTAAAGAGAAGTTGAACTCGCCTGTCGAGAAGATGCGCGTGAGCAAAGACAAGAGCCTGCTAGTCTACAACAGCGTCCTGACGCTGAAAGGCATCCCGCCGGAGACCACGAGTACCAATTGGGGAATCGCTCGGCGCTGCAGTAGATCGTCGATCAATACCAGGTCTCAACCGACAAACGCAGCGGCATCACCAACGACCCCAACCGCGAAGACGACCCCGAATACATCCTCCGCCTCATCCGCCAGGTGGTGCATGTGAGCGTGGAGACGGTGAAGATAGTGAAGGCGCTACCCGTGCTGGCAGTGCAGGGGGCGCGCCATAACCTCCGCCTGATCCGCGAGAGATACTTTTTGAGACGAATTCCCAACCCACTCACCCTACGCAGGCCTCTCACGATTTCACTTAATCCAGGCGTACACATCTATCGCCACATTCGCTCCTTGTGCACCGACACAAACAGTGCTGTTGATTGGCCAAGGGAGGCTTTGCTTCGTTCCAGGACCATCTGCGTATGCTTGAAACGTGATCGAGTTAGACCCGGCTAGAGCAATGTCACGCACTCCATGCGCGTTGTTCCCGCTTACTTGAATTTCAAAACCACTAGGAGCGCCACCGACTCCAGGCTTGCTGGTATCTATAGGCCCTGGTGCGGTCACCTTGTAGTCGTGCCCAAGACTCTCGCATCCTCCTACAGAAAAACCGATATTGCTGGCGATTTGCATTCTTTTGGATTGGGACTCGGTTGTGGACATTCCCTGCACTGCGCTGCTCGGGGTCAACACGAAATCCTCGATCCTATCCTTACGAGCAAACGTAATAAGCAATCGTGCTCGTTGGTACCCCGACTTCGAGAACACTAAATAAACGTCCTTGATCTGTGCCGCCCTCTCGAGTTCCACGGGCATGGAGAAATATCCCCTCATGTCTGTACGCTGCGATGCGATTTCCGTGTGATTCTCAGGATCAACTTCAACGTCAGCGATTGGCTCATGCGTGCCAGCGTCAAGAACCGTGCCGTGAAGCACAACCGTAACGGATTTCTCTGGGTTCGGCCTAATCATCACTTGCGCCGCAACGAGAGCGACTCCTCCAATCAGCGCGGGAATTACAAATTGGATAATCAAGCGCAAAGTTCGCCCATGCTCGCGGGAAAGTGGGTTCTCAGATTTGCTTCTAACGGGCGCTTGCGAAGCGGCGGGCATATACCTCCTGACGCATTGCGAAATGCGACACCTTATCGATTCCTTCTCAGAACGAACCACCTAGCGCCATGGCACCCTTCTTTTCACTCTTTTCACTGGGGCGGGCCTGATCCCTTTTTCTTGTTATTGCCACCACTCTGATCCGTTGTCCCTGAACTGTCACTCTTATTGCTCTTGCTCGACAGGATTGACTGCGCATCCTTGACCGAGAATGAAATTCCAATCATGAGTCTTACATTTCTTTGAGGCTTCAGATCACTTTTTAGCGCTGATGGAGTTGCCGAATCGCCGATAGTCAGCGTGGAAGGCCGGAAGTTCCGCTCAAACAAAGCCGCAGCCCAAGGAAAGAAGCGCAAACCGAATAGATTCAGGCCGAACGGTGACACTCCGGCGATCGGATTGTTGAAGGGACGGTTAGCAACAGGAATACCAGCGACTATGCTCGGGCCCATGAACGCGCCCTTTGTCTTCAGATCTACAGCAAAGGGGAAGACGTGAAACACTGCATAGGCGTCTTCGCGCGTGGTGACATCCCGTCGTACAGTGTTATCGGCGGCACTGTACGAAACTTCTTTTCTGCCGCTCACGGGAATACCCACAGACACGTCCCAATGGTAGAGGCCCTCGTCGTCGATGGTCTGCGAGAACGCAGATTTCGGTTGGGTATCCTGATTGCTCTGGGCTGTATCACCGCCGTCGGCCTGAGTTGAGTTTAGGGTTTGGTTCGCCTGTGTGCCCGGCGTGTAGGAGCTGCTTTTATCGGTTTGGCCCTGGTCCCCACCTTGGGCTTTCGCGTTTGAGTTCTTTGCAGCCACAGGACAGCCTACAGAGACATTTGGACCCCATCGTAGATCGTCTGTGTCGGTGGGTTTTTGAGGCTTCGCCGTGCCCGCCAAGTCCCCGTCGATTTGTAAGTCTGCTGGCAATGACTGAATACCTGCGAGCATAGCCGCTCCATACACTCCGACAATGAACGGCGGCGCTTTCTCTACTCCAGGACCCTTAGGTGGTGCGGGGAGTGTGTATCCGAAAGTTTTCGCGGCATACTGCAAAAGGTTCTGTAATTCACTAAGAGGTATCGAGGTTTTACTCTTTGCGGCGATTGAGTAGTGAATGTCGCATGAATTGTCGATACCGAAATGTAGTGCAACGAACGCTATGTTCTTGCTCCCAAACACTCGCAGGTTATTGCTCACGTGCGGGTGGAATCGTAGAGCAGGAAAGCGAGGATCCCTACCAGTTCTGCGATCAAAGAGATAATAGCGGGAAGTTTTTATCGCTTGCGAATGAATTCCGTTCCATTTCACGACATGGAAAATCACGTACTCGGGAGCGGCGACTACATTTGCGTTCTCACTAGTCTGATTGGCTTTCATCGATTGTGGACAATCGATGTCCAGAGGATAGGTTTCTTGAGTTGCTTTGAGCGTTTGCTGGACTAGCCCATCAGGATTCGCCAGATTACCGTTCACTGCTGTTGGAGTCTTCGCAAGCTGTGGATTGCTAAAAGACATCGTTCCGAATCTGACACCATCAGTGCTTATCATTAGGCAATTTGCCGAGACATCTTGCTTATCAGAGGCATCTCCGGTTCCTTCTGCCATATCGGCAGCAGGCGGAGTTTTGCTTTCGGTTTTCGTCTGAGGTCCAGAAGCTGCAGAATCGCTACCAGCTGTGCTCTGAGATGGAGATGCCGGCGAACTCTGGAGACTAGCGGAATCGACCACTAACCCGGGTGCCCACAACAAGTACTGCGAGGAGCAAGAAATACTTATTGAGGTACAGCTGAATTGGAAACTTTCGCTGCAGCCGTCGATAGAGACTTGAACACGTCATTTGCGCTCTGAGTGCCTTTCTTCTCCGCCGAGAATTGTGGATTCGTTTTGAGCAGTTCGTGACCTGCTCCACCCAACATCTTTTGCAACTGATCTGAAGTGTTTGTTGATCTTAGGATTACGTTTCGTTTCTGGTCTTCGCTGCCACCAGGACCCCGCGGCGGAGCAAAAGCTATAAACGTCAGTTCTTTGAGGGCGGGAATTTGCACAGCGAACCTCTCAGGTATTTTTCCGCCAGGACCATGATTTGACGGCTTGCTCTTGACCGTTCCTGCTTCCGCAAGCGCAGGTGCGATTGATCTCCCACCGAATTCTATTAGCGCCCACCTGCCGTTCTGTTTCTCCATCGTTATAACGGTGACGCCTTTTCCATTCAGGAGCACGGGGTAGAGTACACGGCTCGTCTTTCTCATCAGTGTGCCCGCGTCCGTACCAGGTTTGTAGTGTGCTAGATCTTTCGCGGACACGAAATACACTGGGAGAGGAGTGCCTAACTTCAGACCACTCGCTTGGTCCTTACTAGTCAGGCCGAAGCTCTGGAGGTTAGTCTCATTTATAAGGGCCTTGAGGGTAGAGAGCTGATGGTCAGCGGCGGCATCGGCGGCCTGGTCAGATTGTTTCTGTGGTGAAGGCCGCTCAGACTTCCCAGAGCGTGACGTGCCTTCAACGGAAACTCTAGTTCGGTCCAAGCTCGTCTGGAAGAGACAAAGCATCAGTATCAATGGGAACATCGCAGTCTCCTAACGAGAGAAGGCATAAAAATCATCCCAGTGTTTATGATCGGCTGCCTCGTTGAACGCCGCGTATGACATAAATCGGTGACTGCCAATTTTTGGCTCCCAAGGATCATTGACCTCGACTAAATCCTCACCGTTCACGTTGGAGTAGCCTATTGCGACCATCATGTGTCCACCGGAGTTATCGATCCACCTCCAGCTAAACGCAACTGGTTGCTTAGCGCATCCAAGTTGCTTCTTCAGTTCACTTAAACTCAGAGCCTTCGAATTAGTCCGTCGGTAGATTAGATTGAACTTGTCGAACTGCGGCCAGCCACCTTCATCACATCCGTCGCTCGCCGAGTCACTCGGACAGCAAGTGAGACCAGAAAACTCGTCCTGAGCCTCCGCACACTGTGTCGTTTCGATACCGAGTTGTTTTAGAACCATTTGGCCGCTTGCAGCCCAACACCAGTTGGTTAATTCTTGCGGGTACAACGGGACGTTAAGGGACACGTTTGCTGGGGGTACGCATTCCTGCAATCCCGGTCCGCCTCGTCGTGAGCTGCAACTTGAAGCGACAAAGCATATGCAAAGAAACACAACGATGGACGGTTGAGCCGATCGGACGGATAACGTCGTTGGACGGAACAAACGACTCATTAGCGGTTCCTCAGGTGTTTGAATCTGGTTGCGGAACGCTATCGGCGAAACGTACCGCTGACGATGCTTTTTCTGGATTGTTACGAAAACAGGAATCTCGCTATCTCATACCCGCTTGGAATTGACGTGAACTTTCTGCGCGAAACTATTGAACGACTTGCGGTTTGTAGAGGCATGGCTACTGCGATTTACGAAGGAGATCGGCTTCGGCGATTGTTCGCCTTGTCCAAGAGCACTTGTTACGCCATTCGTACAAAAATTAAAACGACAGTCGAGAAGCTCGCTAACCAGTCGTCCTGAAGGCTTCTTTTCGCTGAAGGATCTCGGACATTTTCAGACTCGAATGCACTCACCAGGCTCTTCGGCCAAAACCGCCTCTTCCATGTGGAGGGGCCACCTAGACAGCAGATTAGTCCCAGACATCGCGGGAGATCCTTCGTCCACCCGGCGGCGGCCTTCAGGATGACAGGCGTTTGAGGGTTTTGACAGCCATTGGTGTTTAACGCCGAGGCAATGCGGCTCACTCTCACTTGCGTTTTAGCGCCGGCAAAAGCCACGGCTAAAGCCCCTCTGGCTTCCGTCTGTTTACACCGGACTAGAGTCCGGCCCTCGACTGAAGCTGAGGGCTTCCACCAAACAGCGCTCGCCACAGCGCTTGTCCCCTCGCGTTCAAGGAACCTTCCCTCTCACTTTGCCACCCACCCTGCCCCCGTGTTAACGTACTACTTTGCGGCATGAAGCACTTGCACCAGAACAGTGGCAGGGTTGAGGAGCTGTCGACCAAGGAGCGGGAGATCTACGCGCACCTCGATGCTTCGCGTTTGCCTCGGCATATTGCCATCATCATGGATGGCAACGGGCGATGGGCGAATCGGCGGCATTTGCCGCGGTTTGTGGGGCATCGGTCGGGGGTGCAAGTGGTGCGCGGAGTCGTCGAGACGGCGGCTCGCATTGGGCTTCCCTTCCTCACGCTTTATGCGTTTTCGGCGGAGAACTGGAAGAAGCGTCCAGCGGCTGAAGTCGAGTTCCTCATGCAGCTTCTGCGGCAGTATCTGAAGCAGGAGGTGCCGCGGCTGAATCGGAACAATGTCCGGCTCACCTACATTGGGCGCATCTGGGAGCTGCCGGAAAATGTCCAGGAGCGGCTGAAGTGGGCTGAGGAAGAGACCGCCGGCAACACCGGCATGGTGCTCACACTGGCGCTCAACTACGGCGCGCGCACGGAGATTGTCGATGCCTTCCGCTCGATTATCGACGCGGCGCGCAACAACGGCGGCATCGATCATCTGCACATCGATGAAGAGCTGGTCGCGCGACATCTTTATGGCAGCCTGCCCGATCCTGATCTGGTGATCCGAACCAGCGGCGAGCTGCGCGTTAGCAATTTTCTGCTCTGGCAGATTGCTTATGCCGAGATCTACGTCACTTCCAAACTCTGGCCCGACTTCGAGGGCGCCGATTTGCTACATGCGATCGCCGACTATCAGCGGCGCGAGCGGCGGTATGGCGGGTTGGGCTCGAATGGGAATGGACATCGTTCCCATTCCCATGATCTGATCGGCGCGCGCAAGTAGCTCGGGCGGCACTATCCTTCGGCGCGCGCGGATGGTTTAATCACATTTCAATTTGCGGGGTGGAAGCCCCCGACTTTAGCCGTGGGTGCACGGCTTTCCAAGCCGTCCATTATGGCAATCGATCAATGAAGATGCGCTTTAGCGCCGGCGTGGACGCCGGCGCTAAAGCGCGAAAAGATTATTGCGTGCATTTTTGATGACGCTAAAGCGCCACCCCCGACTAAAGTCGGGGGTTCCACCCAATGAGGACGGCTTCGGCTTCGCCTCGCCGTGAAAACGGGAGATCGGGCCCAGGTGCAAGCGCATCGTTGAAAACGCGACTCACCCATCCCGGCAAGCCGGGACGGTACCGACGCTTGGGTGCGCACTACATCGTTATGCAGCGAGTGATCACAGCTCTCGTCCTGATTCCCATTGTGGTACTCGTGGTGTTTAAGGCACCGTTCTGGCTTTATGCGCTCGTGCTCGCTGCGCTCGCGATGCTTTGCACGCAGGAGTATTTGAAGATCGTCGAGGCGCATCAGCTTCGACCACTTCGAGTTTTAACGTACCTCGCTGTGCTTGCGGTGTTGGGCGACTACTATCTATCGATTGCTTTGCGCGGGCAGCATCCTTCCGGAGCTACGGGATTGCAGATGGCGCGCGATCCTTTCTTTCAGTACACGGTGCTGATTGTGGTTGTGAGTCTGGCGCCGCTCATTCTTTTGGCTTGCGCGATGCACCTCGAAGATCTGCGGCAGGCGCTTCCTTCGGCTGCCGCTTCTTACATGGCCGTGCCTTACATCGGGATCACTTTGGGATTCTTACTTTTCGCGCGTGGACTGATTGCTGATGGTGCTTTCGCTATCTTCTTCTTAATGCTCGTTGTTTGGACCGGCGACATCTTCGCCTACTACGTCGGAGGGGCGATTGGGAAGCATAAGCTGGCGCCGCGGATCAGTCCCGGTAAGTCGTGGGAGGGTGCTGGGGCGTCGATCATTGGGAGCATGATTGTCGGCACGCTGCTGCTGGTGTACAACACGCCTGTTGCTCAGGCGCTGACGAATTGGAAGCTGTTGGGACATGCGAGTGCCCTTTCGGGAATCGCGCAGCCGAGGCATAACGCCGTTTGGGTAGCCGTGCTCGCTTCGGCGTGCATCAACATTGCTGCGCAGATTGGGGATCTAGTTGAGTCGATGATGAAGCGCGGCGCGGGGGTGAAGGATTCCGGAGCACTGCTTCCGGGACACGGAGGCGCGCTCGATCGCGTGGATGCGCTGCTCCTGGCGTCTCCGGTGCTGTGGTATTATTGCTCATTCGGCCTCATCCACTTCTAGAAGAACACCGGCGCTAAAGCGCAATCGTGGGAGGGCGCTTTGGAGAAGTCCGCTGAAGCGGACTCCCCCGACTAAAGTTGGGGGCTACACCAAAAGAAACTCTTAGGGCTCGCGCCGCAAGCGCTCGAGGGCTTTCACCGAAAAATCCCGGCTTTCGCGAAAAGGTCGGGGGACTTCGAACTGGAAAGGCCGGGGCTTACACGGAAGAGCAGTACAAGTTGTCGATCCGACATCGAAGCGTGAGTAACTCCTCCAAGTCAATTCCTTCGCATGACATTTCTCCCGATTCAGCACGACGCATCGCCATCCTTGGCTCTACCGGTTCGATCGGCGTGAGCACGCTGAAGATCGTCGAAGCTTATCCGGAACGTTTCGGCGTGGTCTCACTTGCGGCAGGAAGAAACGTCGATGCTGCTTTCGAGCAGTGCCGCCGATGGAATCCCAAAATGGTATCAATGGCCGACGAGGAGTCGGCGTCGAAGCTGCTCGCGCGCCTGCATGCGGCTGGACTCACAACCGAAGTTCTCTCTGGACCTGCAGGCGTGGTGAAGATTGCCACTCATCCCGACGCGAACTTTGTGGTTAGCGCGATCGTCGGCGTCGCAGGGCTCGAAGCTACATACGAAGCAGTAAAGGCCAGCAAGATGGTTGGGCTGGCTAATAAAGAATGTCTCGTGGCGGCAGGCGAGCTGATCACTGCCGAGGCTCGCCGTCAGAACAAACCGCTGCTTCCAATCGACAGCGAGCACAACGCGGTGCATCAGTGTATGCGCGGAGGCCGTCTCGACGAGGTCACTGCCGTGTGGCTTACGGCATCGGGCGGACCGTTCCTGAATACACCAAAGTCACAGTTCAGCAGCATAACGGTGCAGCAGGCGCTGAATCACCCGACCTGGAAAATGGGCAAGCGCATTACTATCGACTCGGCGACGCTCATGAATAAAGGATTTGAGGTGATCGAGGCCTGTCGTTTGTTCAACTTACCTCCGGAGCGGGTGAGGGTGATCGTCCATCCCCAGTCAACGATTCACTCTTTGGTTGAATTCCACGACGGCAGCATTCTTGCTCAACTGTCGGTCACGGATATGCGGCTGCCGATCTTGTATGCGCTTACCTATCCCGAGAGGCTGGATTCAGAGCTGAAATTCGACCTGAACAGCCTGAAAAGGCTCGATTTCTGTCCACCCGATACAGAGAAGTTCCCATGTCTGCGGCTTGCGTATGAAGCCGCGGAAGCCGGAGGGGCTAAGACGGTCGCCTTAAATGCAGCCGACGAAGTGGCGGTAGCGGCTTTTCTCGATGGCCTGATAGGATTTGAAGACATCCCCCGCACAATAAAGAAGGTGTTGGACGAAACTAGCGCCCGCCATCCTGAATCTATTAGGGAAGTGTTGCAGATGGATACTGAGGCGCGTGGGCTGGCTGCCGAACTGGTTGGGACTGAAAGACCTCTAGTGACTGCCGGCAGCGGTGTACACTCAAGCTCGGCAACCCGGAATAACTGATTAAATGCAATCTCTGATTAGCGTTGTTATCGCGTTAGTGGCCATGGCTTTCGTGCTGGGAGTCATGATCCTGGTGCATGAATTTGGTCACTATGCCGTCGCGAAGATGTGCGGCGTTCGCGTGGAAGTTTTCTCGCTCGGATTTGGCAAGCGCCTGCTTGGGTTCCGGCGCGGCGACACCGACTATCGCGTCTCGGCCCTGCCGCTGGGCGGATACGTGAAGATGTCGGGCGAGAATCCGATGGAGGCCCGCACAGGGGATCCGGGCGAGTTCATGTCGCATCCGCGATGGCAGAGGTTCCTGATCGCGATTGCCGGCCCGGCGATGAACGTTATTCTTGCGCTGGGGATCGTCACCGGCGTGTACATGATTCACTACGAGCACGACTGGTACCTCGATCAGCCGTCGCGCGTCGGTTGGGTCGATGAGAATTCTCCTGCTGCCAAGGCAGGATTGAAGCCGGGCGATCTGATCACGCAGATTGATGGCGAGAGCAATCCACTTTGGGAAGATACGCGGGCAAAGATCGCGATCAGTCCAGGACAGTCGATCCCGCTGGTTGTGAAGCGCGGGGATCAGACGATCAACACCACGATCACCCCCGACACCTATGGTCCGAGCCGCATCGGTGAAGCTGGCCTCGAGCCCGCGGCCGGGGTGGTCGTCGATTCAGTTGAGAAAGATATGCCTGCGTACAAAGCGGGCATTCGCCAGGAGGATGAGATTCTCGCTATTAACGGCATTGGCCTGCACTCGATCGGCGAGCTGACCCACTTCCTGCAGGAAAACAAAGGTAAGCCCGTCGAAGTGACTGCAATGCGAGACGGCAAAGTCTCGAAGTACGACATGACGCCGGTTCTTGCGCCCGATGGCACTGGTCACGAGAAGTATCGAATCGGATTTGCTCCTGGCGTTCGTCAGGCAGTTGATAAGCTTCCTTTCCCCGAAGCGCTAAGCCGTTCCGTCGAGCAGAACAAGAAGTACGCGATGCTGCTGATCGAGCTGGTCGAGAAGATGGTGCAGAAGAAGGTCTCGGTCAAGATGATGAGCGGACCCATCGACATTGCACGCGTCTCGGGCGAGGCTGCCCGCGAGCCGGGATGGACGCCGCTGCTCCTGCTCATGGCCGGCATTAGTCTCAATTTGGGAATCTTCAACCTGTTTCCGATTCCTATTCTGGATGGCGGAGTGATTCTGCTGCTCTTCATCGAGGGGCTCATTCGCCGTGACATCAGCGTTCACATCAAGGAGCGTATTTATCAAGCAGCGTTTGTGTTCCTCGTGCTCTTCGCAGCGATGGTGATCTTCAACGACGTCACCAAGCTGCCGGGATTCTCGAATTTGCTGCGGTAGCTGCCGGGGCACGACTCAACTTGAATCAGTTCAGTTGATCTCGTCAAGGCTCCGTGTGGTCTGTCATCCTGAAGCGCTTCTTTTGCGCGAAGGATCTCCCGGAATGTTTATGTACTGAAGTGCGATTACCTGGCTCTTGCCCATCGCGCGAGCTTTTCAGGGTCCCGACTTTCGTCCTCATTGTTGTTTCCCGTTTCGGAACTTAGTTACCAATGTAAGTAATGCACACGAACGTGCATGTCCTTGGTAACTAAGTACTTTTCCCCCTATCCTCTCCTGTGTTTCTGGATTGACAATAAATGTCACGTCGAACATTCTGCATTTGCTGAAGGTGTCTTGAAGCGAAGTTTGTCTTGCCGCGCGGCGGAATCTCTGTGATCTGCCGAATCTACCCAGCGTTTTGGGTCAAGTGAATCAGCAAGAGTTACGGCCGGACGATTCCGGCGATTGGAACACTCAGGTATGTCGCAAAGGCTCGGTGATCTTCTAGTTCGCGAAAAGATTATCACGCAGGACCAGCTCGCACAGGCGCTGAAGAAACAGAAGCAGACCGGCGGACGATTGGGTTCCGTTTTGGTCTCGCTCGGCTTTCTTACCGATGAAGAAGTTACGAATTTTCTAAGCCGCCAGTACGGTGTTCCCGCAATCAACCTTCAGTTCTTCGAAATCGATCCTAACGTCGTAAAGCTCATTCCGCAGGAAACAGCGCGCAAGCATCAGATTCTTCCGCTGAGCCGCGTCGGCGCGTCACTCACCATCGCCATGGTCGATCCGACGAACGTCTTCGCCATGGACGATATCAAGTTCATGACCGGCTTCAACATCGAGCCGGTGGTCGCGTCGGAGAGCGCGATTATGGATCGCATCGAGCGTGCGTATGCCGAGCCGGATCCCTCGGAGAACCTCGATGACATCATGGCCTCGATGGGCGAAGAAGCCGACGTCGAACTTCAAGCCGACGCCGAGGACATTGCCGCATCCGACCTCGAGAAGAGCGCGGAAGAAGCTCCGATCGTCAAGCTCGTGAACCTGATTCTCACCGACGCGGTCAAGCGCGGCGCCAGCGACATTCATATCGAGCCGTACGAGAAGGAATACCGCGTGCGCTTCCGCATCGACGGTGTGCTGCAGAACATCATGCAGCCTCCGCTGAAGCTGAAGGACGCAATCACGTCGCGTATCAAGATCATGTCGAAGCTGGACATCAGCGAAAAGCGTCTGCCGCAGGACGGACGCATCATGCTGAAGATGCAGCTCAATGGCCGCAAAAAACAGCTCGATTACCGCGTGAACTGCCTGCCGACGCTCTGGGGCGAGAAGATCGTTCTGCGACTGCTCGACAAAGAAAATCTCCGACTCGACATGACCAAATTGGGATTCGAGCCGGAGTCGCTGGAAAAATTTCAGCGCGCCGTACTGAAGCCCTACGGCATGGTACTGGTCACCGGTCCAACCGGTTCCGGTAAGACGAACACGCTTTATTCCGCGATCTCGCTGCTGAACAAGCCTGACACGAACATCATGACCGCAGAGGATCCCGTCGAATTTCAGCTCGCCGGCGTGAATCAGGTACAGATGAAAGAGGCTATCGGCCTAAACTTCGCGGCGGCACTGCGCGCATTCCTACGTCAAGACCCGAACACGATTCTCGTCGGTGAGATTCGAGACTTCGAAACCGCGGAAATCGCGATCAAAGCTGCCCTTACGGGTCACTTGGTCCTATCAACTCTGCACACGAACGGCGCGCCGGAAACGATCAGCCGACTCATGAACATGGGCATCGAGCCTTTCCTGGTCGCGACCGCGGTCCACCTGATCGTTGCGCAACGACTCATACGACGCATCTGCTCGAACTGTATCGAGCCGGTCGAGATGAATCCTCAGGCGCTGCTCGACGCCGGTTTTACTCCTGAAGAGTCCAAAACCGTGAAGGTTTCGAAAGGCAAAGGCTGCGCCACCTGCAACAACACCGGCTACAAGGGACGCGCCGGTCTGTACGAGGTCATGGAAATTGACGATGAGATCCGCGAGCTGATTCTGGTCGGCGCTTCTGCGGTCGAACTCAAGAAAAAAGCTATTGAGCGCGGAATGATTACGCTCCGCCGCAGTGGCTTGAGAAAAGTAATGGATGGTGTGACCACTCTGGAAGAGGTCGCGCGCGAAACAGTGCACTAAGCATAAATCCATATTGGTACTGCTGGCTCGTAGCGGCACAACGGAATGGAATCGAGGAACAATGAACGTTACGTTAAGTGATTTGCTGAAGAAGATGCTGGAGTTGGGCGGCAGCGATCTGCACATCTCCACCAACTCGCCACCGCAGGTTCGCGTACACGGACACCTGCAGCCGCTCGATCTGCCGATGCTCACGCCATCAGAGACGAAGCAACTTGCCTACAGCGTGCTCACTGACGCACAGAAACATCGCTTTGAAGAACACCTCGAACTAGACTTCTCTTTCGGTCTCAAAGGGCTCGCTCGTTTCCGCGGCAACTTATTCAATCAGCGCGGGGCTACCGGGGCGGTATTTCGCGTAATCCCATTCGAGATACGCTCGTTCCAGCAATTGAACCTGCCGCCGGTTGTCTCGAAGCTGTGCGATAAGCCTCGCGGACTTATTCTCGTTACGGGTCCGACCGGTTCGGGAAAATCGACGACACTGGCCGCGATGATCGACAAGATCAACACGGAGCGCCACGATCACATCATCACCATCGAAGATCCGATCGAGTTCGTTCACCAGAACAAGAACTGCCTGGTGAACCAACGCGAAGTTCACTCGGACACGAAATCGTTCAGCGACGCCCTGCGCGCCGCACTTCGTGAAGACCCGGACGTGGTGCTGATCGGCGAAATGCGCGACCTGGAAACCATTGAATCGGCGCTGCGTATCGCCGAAACCGGCCACCTCACTTTCGGCACCTTGCACACGAACTCGGCTGCCTCCACGATTAACCGTGTGATCGACGTCTTTCCTTCGCATCAGCAGTCGCAGATTCGCGCTCAGTTATCGCTGGTGCTCGAAGGCGTGCTCTGCCAATCGCTGTTGCCGAAGATTGGCGGACAAGGTCGCGCGTGTGCCATGGAGATCCTGGTTCCGAATGCGGCTGTGCGCAACCTCATTCGCGAAGACAAGATCCACCAAATTTATTCGGCGATGCAGTCCGGACAGGACAAGTACGGAATGCAGACCTTCAATCAGTCGCTGGCGAGCCTGTATTTCAGTAAGCAGATCTCGCTCGAGACCGCGCTGATCCGCTCGTCGATGCCCGACGAATTGCAGGAAATGATCAACCGTGGCCAGGCCGCAGCAGCCAAAGCAATGCCCGCAGGCGCGAAGAAGTAAAACCTGCGAAGTAGGTTGCGGCCATGCGCCGCAAGGAGAGAACGATGCCTATCTACAAATTTTCCGGAGTGGATTCCGCCGGCACAAAGGTGGCCGGAGAGCGCGAAGCCATTAACAAGCAGTTGCTGCAGGCGGCTTTGCGCAAGGAACGAATCTCCAACATCGTCATCAAGGAAAAGGGCAAAGAGTTTACTTTGCCGACGGTCGGCTCCGGCAAGGTTCCGACCAAAGACATCGCGATCTTCTTCCGTCAGTTTTCGGTGATGATCGACGCCGGATTGCCGCTCGTGCAATGTCTCGAGATTCTCGCCGCGAATCAGGAGAATCCGGCATTTCAGAAATGCCTTACCGGAGTTCGAGTCACGGTGGAAGGCGGCGCGACGCTGGCGAATGCAATGCGCCAGTACCCGAAGATCTTCGACGACCTCACCACCAACATGGTCGAAGCCGGCGAAACGGGCGGTATTCTCGACCTCATCCTCCAGCGCCTGGCGCAATACGTTGAGAAGGCAGTCAAGCTGAAGTCGGCCGTTAAATCTGCTTTGATTTATCCGGTATCGGTCATCAGCATTGCGGTGCTGGTGGTCGGCGGCCTGCTCAAGTTCGTCGTTCCCATTTTTGAAAAGCTCTTTGCCGGTCTCGGTGTAGCTCTTCCTCTTCCCACCCGCATGGTCATCGGCCTGAGCCAGTTTGTGCAGAACTTCTGGTGGGTGGCCATCGTCGGTCTGGTTGCCGCAATCTTCGCGCTTAAGCAGATCCGCAAAGATGCCAAGGGCAAGTACGTCACCGACAACATTCTGCTAAAGATGCCGATCGTCGGCGTGCTGCTGCGTAAGATTGCCGTGGCGCGTTTTACTCGGACGCTGGGAACGCTGATCACCTCTGGTGTTCCAATTCTGGAAGGTCTTTCGATCACCGCGCGTACCTCCGGCAACGCCGTTCTGGAAGAAGCCTTGATGAAGGTGCGCAAGGCTATCGAAGAAGGCCGGACGATCGTTGATCCATTGAAGGAATGCGGTGTGTTTCCGAACATGGTTACGCAGATGATCGGCGTCGGCGAAGCGACCGGCGCGATGGATAACATGCTGCAAAAGATCGCGGATTTCTACGAAGACGAAGTCGATGCGGCGACTAAAGACTTGCTAACACTTTTAGAGCCGATCATGATCGCCTTCCTCGGCGTTTGCGTCGGCGGCATCGTGATCTCGCTGTACATGCCGCTCTTCGCGATGATCGCGAAGCTGTCTGGATAAGACTAACTGTGTGCTCCCTGGCTGTGCGACGAAGGAGCAGCGTTTGCTGCTCCTTCGTTTGCTAGTTACCAATGTTTCAGCGCGCCTGCCCGTGTGGACAGGCAAGAGTGAATGAATGTCGCGTCCTTTTGACGAACGGTCCTGGCTGAGTTGGCTGGTGAAGATACGAATCATCATCATCACCTTCCTTCTCGTAATTGGACTTGGCGTCATTCGCCTGACTCACACGAATATTCCTGAGCGCGCTTTTGTTGCCGTCGTGGCGCTCTGGTACTGCACCGCCGTTGGTTTTCTGGCTCTCGACTCCCTTAGAAAAGATTTCAGGCTGCTAGGGCGCATTCAGGTGCTTAGCGACCTAGTGCTGAGCGCGGTTTTCATCTACATCACAGGCGGAATCGATACCTCGTTCAATTTCCTGCTTCCGTTGGTGATTATCGTGGCCAGCATTCTGCTGCCGCGATGGTGGGCATACCTTACCGCAGCTCTTTCATTCATCGCGTTCGGCGCGATTCTCGATCTCACGTATTACCAATTTATACCGTCTTTTTCGACCTCCAATCCCGATCTGAAATCGGTTCAGTTCGTCGTCGGCATCAACTTCTTCGCGTACATGGCGGTGGCTTATCTCGCGAGCAGCCTCAGCGCGAAGCTGAGACAGGCAGGAGTTGAGCTTCACGTTAAGAACGATGAGCTGCAGGATTTGCAGGCGATGCAGGAGAACATTCTGCACTCCATGCGTGGGGGGCTGATTACCACCGATCTCGAAGGACAAATCACGCTGATCAATCAACCCGGACTGAATTTCCTGAAACGGAAATACGCCGACGTTCTGGGAACGCAGGTCTCTTCATTGTTCCTCGATCCTCTTCCGGAAGCAGATTCCTACCCAATCCAGGATGAATTGCGCGCCAGCACTCCGGAGGGCGAAAAAATCTTCGGCGTGACCATTACGCCGCTCACCATGCATGATGGCGCTGTCCTGGGTTTTGTGTATACGTTTGCCGACCTAACGGAAGTCCGTCGCCTGGAAAACGAAATTAGGCAGCGGGAGCGTCTTGCCGCGATTGGTCGGCTTGCTTCCGGCATTGCACACGAGATTCGCAACCCTCTCTCCTCGATCGCCGGCTCGGTGCAAATGCTTTCCAAGATGGCCACGCTCAACGAAGAGCAGCAGGTGCTGGTTGATATCGTGCGTCGCGAGTCGGAGCGCCTGAACAGCATCATTTCCGACTTCCTGATGTACTCGCGTGAAAAGAGCTACAAGTTCGTGCAACACGATTTGCTTTTGTTGATCGAAGAGACGCTACGGTTGATTGAAAATCGTCCTACGCGTGGCACGGCCGTGTATCGCATCGTGCGCAGCTTTGAGACGCGTGAAGCGCTTGCGATGGTCGATTCCGATCGCCTCAAACAGGTGTTCTGGAATCTGTGTGACAACGCATTTCGCGCCATGCCTGATGGAGGAACGCTTAAAGTCACTCTACGCGCCAGAGGCAGCAACTGGGTTCTCTCCTTCAAGGACAGTGGAGTGGGCATCCGTCCTGAGCAGGCAGAAAAGATTTTTGAACCCTTTCAATCAAACTTCGAAGGCGGTACCGGATTGGGACTGGCGCTGGTTTACCAGATCGTTCAAGCCCATAAAGGCCGCGTTTACGCGATGCCTGGAGCGAGAGAAGGAGCTGAGATCGTGGTTGAAATTCCGCAGGCACACGCCGCTCCGCGAACTGTAAGCATCGCTGAAAAAAGAGTACTCGCCGCAGTAGCTGCGGCGGAGAGAGTGCATGGCTAACGTTTTAGTGTGCGACGACGAGCGCTCCATTCGCGAGCTTCTCGATATCGCTTTGCGCAAAGAAGGACACAAAGTCGAGACGGTTAACTCCGGCGAGTCGGCGGTCAAGAAGATCGAATCGGCTCGCTATGACGTGATCGTCACCGACATCAAGATGCCGGGCATGAACGGTATCGACGTGCTGAAGCACGCGCACCGCGTCTCGCCGCAGTCGGCGGTCGTGCTGATCACCGCAGTTGGCGATTTTGACTCCGCGGTGCAGGCGGTGAAGTCCGGAGCCTTCGACTACATTCAGAAGACGCCAAATGGATTGGTCGATGAAGTCCGCGTATCCATTGGACGCGCCGCCGAGGTTTTAGAACTCAAGCGGCAGAACCAGGCATTTCGCCGCGACGCGGCCAGCCGCAACTCGCTCGACAACATCATCGGATGCAGCGCAGCGATCAACCAGCTCAAAGAGACGATCAGAACGGTTGCGTCCACCGGAAGTACCATTTTGATACACGGCGAGAGCGGCACGGGAAAAGAACTGGTCGCGCGCGCCGTTCACACTTGCTCGCAGCGCGACGGTCAGCCATTCGTTTCTGTAAACTGTGGCGCGTTCCCAGAGACTCTTCTCGAAAGTGAACTCTTCGGCTACGTAAAAGGAGCGTTCACCGGCGCAACCCAAAATAAGCAAGGATTGTTCGAGGTTGCCGACGGCGGCACAATCTTCCTCGACGAAATCGGCGAGATGAGCCTCACCATGCAGGTAAAGCTGCTCCGTGTTCTGCAGGAGCGCACGATTCGTCCGGTGGGCGGCACGTCGGAAATTCCTGTGGACGTGCGCGTGATCGCGGCAACCAATCGCGACCTGCATAAGATGGTCGAAGAGAAAACCTTCCGCGAAGATCTTTATTACCGCATCAGCGTCATTCCCATCGAAGTGCCTCCGCTGCGCGCGCGACAGGAAGACATTCCCCTGCTTGCGAACAGCTTCCTCAAGAAATATGCTCCGGCTGCAGGAAAGAACATTGTGCGAATCTCTCCACAGTCTCTGGAAGCTCTCTCCGAATACGATTGGCCCGGAAACGTGCGTCAGCTCGAGAATGCGATCGAACGGGCAGTGGCGATGGAGAGCACTGATGTCCTCAACGTCAGTGTGCCTGGAGAGAAATCAAAAAGCCGCGCAGTCACGGAGAATGGAGCGCCGCCGCCTGCCGATTCCATTTCGGTTCCGACCGATGGTCTCGACATGGAAGCCTACGTCGCGGATATGGAACGCGCGATCCTGATATCGGCCCTGGAAAAATCCGGCGGAGTACAGACGCGCGCCGCCGAGTTGCTCAAGATCTCGTACCGCTCATTCCGCCACTTAGCGAAAAAGTACAACATCTGAGCGATGCTTTAGAGAACAGGACTTCACGTGGGCCGTTCAGTTCATAAACGCCCTTAAGTCTTGTCATCCCTCGCTCCGCTGCGATGAGTTTGCGGCCATCCAGCGTGTGGTTTCGCGGAGCGAGGGATCTGCTTGTTTTGAGAACGTCAGGAATACCCAAGGCGTTTCCCGCATGAATGCGGGCTCTCACCACCAATCGAAATCCGCCTACACCGCCACTTTCGCCTTCTGCTGCTCCGAAACCGGCGCCTTCGCCTGAGTTTCAGTTTGGTCCACGGTGACGGTGACCGGATTTACGAACGGCATCATCGCGCGAAGGCGTTCACCGACCTGCTCAATCTGGTGGTTGTGATCCTTCTTACGCGCCTCGTTGAACCACGGACGACCCTTCTCGTTCTCTGCGATCCACTGGCGCGCGAATTCGCCGCTACGAACGTCGGCTAGAAGCTTGCGCAGAGCTGCATACGTTTCTTTTGTGACCACTTTCGGACCGGCGGTGTAATCGCCATATTCGGCAGTGTCGCTGACCGAATAGCGCATGAAGTTCAGTCCGCCGCGATACATGAGATCGACGATCAGTTTCAGCTCGTGCAGGCACTCGAAATAGGCGATCTCCGGCTGGTATCCTGCCTCCACGAGCGTCTCGAATCCAGCTTTGATGAGCGCACTCACGCCTCCGCAGAGCACAGCCTGCTCTCCGAACAAATCCGTTTCCGTCTCTTCCGCGAATGTCGTTTCGATCACTCCAGCGCGGGTGCAGCCGATTCCTTTTGCATAAGAAAGCGCGAATGCCTTTGCTTGCCCGCTCGCGTCTTGATGGACGGCCAGAAGTCCTGGCGTACCTCCGCCTTCGACAAAGACTTCTCGCACGCGATGGCCGGGAGATTTGGGCGCGATCATCACCACGTCGACATTCGGAGGGGGATTGATCGTCTTGAAGTGGATATTGAAGCCGTGAGCAAAGAGCAATGTCTTATGGCCGCTGGAGAGAGCTGGCGCGATCGCCTCGTTGTAGAGCTTTGCCTGGACCGTGTCGGGCGTGAGAATGACAAGTACATCCGCCCATTTCGCAGCCTCTGCCGGAGTGAGCACTTCGAAGCCGGCTTCGCGTGCCTTCGCGCGCGAGCGGCTGGTCGGCTCCAGCGCGATGCGTACTTCGACGCCGCTGTCGCGGAGGTTAAGAGCGTGAGCGTGTCCCTGCGATCCATAGCCGAAGACGGCTACTTTCTTCCCGCGGACCAGGGATATGTCTGCCGAATTCTCGTAGTAGATTTTCGCCATGTAAGTTCCTCTCTAAGAACAATTGCGCGGAAGGTCCGCGGAATGGGTTAAGTTCCAAAATGGTCCTCGCTGCTCTTCGCCTGCGGCAACGGCAGCATGAAGCACAGGAGCCTGGCCGCTGGTCATGGCGACACGTCCTGTGCGAGTGAGTTCAAGAATTTCGAATGGCCGGAGCGACTCGATGAGCCGATTGATCTGATCCTCTGGGCCGGTGGCTTCGGCGACGATTGAGTCCTTGCCGGTCTCCAGAACACGCGCGCCGCCGGAGTTAAGCACGCGCAAAACTTCGGATTGCGTAGCAGCGTCGGCTGCCACCTTTACGATCATCAGCTCGCGATGGACAGCAGGAACTTTGGTGATGTCGTCCACGCGAATCACCTCTGCCAGCTTGTACAGATTTGCCATCACCAAGGGCGCGCCGATCTCATCGATCGCGACGACTACGGTCATGCGCGAGATACCCTGCTTGTGCGTGTGCCCGACCGTGAGCGACTCAATGTTGTACCCGCGACGGCGAAAAAGCGATGAGACACGATTCAGCACGCCTGGATGATCGGCAACATAGACGATAAATGTGCGTACCATGCTCATGCCTCCGATGCCGCGGTTTCCACCAGCGGACTTGGACGTCGAATCATCTCGTTGAGCGCTGCCCCGCTTGGCACCATCGGGAAGACGGAGTCTTCCTGTTCGACCAGAAAGTTGATTAGTGTCGTGCCGCGATGATTCCGCGCCTCGCGAATTGCCGGAACGACTTGCTCCCGGCTCTGCACCGTCAGCCCGCGCAGTCCAAAAGCTTCGGCCAACTTGGCAAAATCCGGGCTGAGCAACGGTGTTTCAGAATAGCGGCGGTCATAGAAGAACTCCTGCCATTGCCGGACCATTCCCAGGTAGCCGTTGTTGATCACAGCGATATTAAGATTGAGTCCTTCTTGAGCTGTAGTCGCAAGCTCCGGCATCGTCATCTGAAATCCGCCGTCGCCTGCGACGACCCAGACATCGGCTTCAGGACGCGCGAACTTCGCTCCGATCGCAGCCGGTAATGCGAATCCCATGGTGCCGAGTCCGCCGGAAGTTATCAGCGAACGCGGCTGCTCGTGCTTGTAGTATTGCGCCTCCCACATCTGGTGCTGGCCTACATCGGTTACCACAATGGAATTGCCGTTGGTCTCGCGCCAGAGATCGTGGATTACATGAGCCGCGTAAAGATGCCCGCTGTCGGGCATCTTCTGAATGTCGCGAACGGCAGAGTCGCCCTTGAGCTCATCGATGTAGTGCAGCCATGGCTGTCGATCGACGCGTTGCACATTCGGAAGCAGCTTCTGCAATGCTGGACGGAGATCCGAAACTAAGGCAACATCCACGCGAACGTTCTTGTTAATCTCCGCCGGATCAATCTCGATATGAATCTTCTTGGCCTTTGGCGCGTAGGTCTTGAGTGTGCCGGTGACGCGATCGTCGAAGCGCATGCCGAAGGCGAGGAGCAGATCGGCTTCCTGAATGGCGTGATTCACCCATGCTTCGCCATGCATGCCCATCATGCCGAGGTTCAGCGGATGCGACGCCGGGAATCCGCCGATGCCGAGCAGCGTCATGGCAACCGGCATGCTCGCGCGCTCAGCAAACTCGCGCAGCTCTTCCATCGCGTTTGAGAGCAACACACCGTGACCTGCCAGAATCACGGGGCGTTTTGCAGCATTGATCAGCTCGAGCGCAGCAGCGTACTGCTCCGGACCAGAATGGGACTTCCCTTCCGCTACCGGAAGCGGCTGATAGCTCGCCATCTCGAACTCGCACGAGCTTTGCTGCGCGTCTTTCGTAATATCCACGAGAACCGGACCAGGACGGCCGCTGCGAGCAACATAAAACGCTTCGCGCAGCGTCGGGGCGATATCTTCAGCGCGCTTCACCAGATAGTTGTGCTTGGTGATCGGGAGGGTGATACCGGTGATATCGGTTTCCTGAAAAGCATCGGTACCGAGGAACTTGCTGCCGACCTGCCCGGTGATGCACACGATCGGAGAGGAGTCCATTGCTGCCGTCGCGATGCCCGTGACCATGTTGGTCGCGCCGGGACCTGAAGTAGCCATCGCTACGCCGATGCGTCCGCTCGCGCGTGCGTAACCGTCGGCCATGTGCGTCGCGCCTTGCTCATGACGAACCAGCACATGATGAATCTGCGGATACTGGCACAGCGCGTCATACGCCGGAAGGATTGCGCCGCCCGGGTATCCGAAGACGTGCTTAACATCCTCGGCGATCAGGCACTCCCAGATAATCTGCGCACCGGTTCTCATTCGCTTGCTCCTTCCTTAGATCGTCACTGCTCCGCGCGCAGCCGACGACACCTGGCTCGCGTACTTCGCCATAACTCCAGTCGGATATCGGGGCTGGGGCGGCTTCCACGAAGCCAATCTCTGTTTCATTTCGGAATCGGAAATCTCAACTCGCAGCTCGCGTTTAGCAATATCAAACACGATCTGATCGCCCTCGCGTACCGCTGCGATCGGTCCACCGACCATCGCCTCAGGCGCTACGTGGCCCGCCATGAATCCATGTGTTGCTCCGGAGAATCGGCCGTCGGTCAGCAGCGCGACGGAGTCGCCAAGGCCGGCTCCGACGATTGCTGCTGTGACCGCCAGCATTTCCCGCATTCCCGGTCCGCCCTTCGGACCTTCATAGCGGATGACGACCACATCGCCTGCCCTGATCTTCCCATTTTGAACCGCAGCAAAGGCCTGCTCTTCGCCGTCGAAGACACGGGCCGGGCCGGCATGATGCTTGAATTCGTGGCCTGCGACCTTTACCACGCATCCCTCAGGAGCGAGATTGCCCTTCAGAATCACCAGGCCGCCGGTCGGTTTAAGTGGCTCGGATGTAGGCCGGACCACTTCCTGATCGGGAGTCTCGACTGCTCGTTTCGCTTCCTCACCGATGGTTCTTCCCGTAACGGTGAGGGCATCGGCCTTCAGAATGCCTGCTTCGAGCAAACGCCGCGCGACCAGCGGAGTTCCGCCGGCTTCGAACAAATCCGTTGCAACAAATCTTCCGCCGGGCTTGAGATCGGCAATCAGTGGAACGCGCGCGCTGATGCGCTCGAAATCATCGATCACAAACGAAACTCCGGCGGTGTGCGCGATCGCAAGGAGATGTAGAACCGCATTGGTTGAGCCGCCGGTTGCCGCTACGCTGGCCACTGCATTCTCGAAGGCTGCGCGCGTGAGAATCTGCTTGGGCAATCGCTGAGCTTTCACCAACTCCATCACAAGCTTTCCTGTGGCTTCGCCCTGACGCAGCTTCCCGGGATGCGTCGCCGGAATTCCGCCGCTTCCCATTTCGGCAATACCGAGGAACTCACAGACCATCGCCATCGTGTTCGCGGTGAACTGGCCGCCGCAGGCGCCGGCTCCGGGGCATGCGCGGTCTTCTATTTCTTTGAGTTCTGAATCCGAGAGCTTGCCTCGGCTGTGCGCGCCGACAGCCTCAAAAACGTCCTGAATCGTGACATTGCGACCGTGAAACTTTCCCGGCGCTATCGACCCACCATAGAGAATGACGGAAGGCAGATTCAAACGCGCAACCGCCATAGCCGCACCGGGAATCGTCTTGTCACAGCCGACCAGCACCACCAGTCCATCAAAGTGATTTCCGCGTGCGACTAATTCCACCGAGTCGGCAATGACTTCGCGGCTCACCAGAGACGTGCGCATCCCCTCCGCTCCCATGGTGATGCCGTCGGAGATCGAAACCGTATTGAACTCCATCGGCGTGCCGCCGGCCTGGCGCACTCCCCGCTTCACTGCCGCCGCAAGCTCGCGCAGATGAAAGTTGCATGGACCGATCTCCGTCCAGGTATTGGCAATGCCGATGATCGGCTTGCGCAGGTCTTCGTCGGTAAAACCTACCGCCTTGAACATCGCGCGCGCCGGCGAACGGCTCGGTCCGTCGGTAATCGCAGCGCTGTTCCGTTTCGGTTCGCTCATCTGAAAGCTCGATCTCTCCCCTGCCCTGAAATGTTTAAGGCCATCATCTGCTCGACGATGGCCTTGAATCCTCTTCCTCGACTGGCCATCATCCCGTGCTCACTGTGCTAAGGACGACTGTAAGCAGGCGAATGCCTACCACGACTCCGATGACCACCACATTGCCTGTGCGCGAGTTCAATTCTGGGGCTGCGTTCACCGGAAATCGCCTCCTGCTTCAATGCCGAAAACTATAAATACGCCTTATACAAATGTCAACAGTATAAGCAGTTTCGCTGTTTGAAGCGCTGATTCAGTTTTTTAATGATCTGCATCGGAAGATTCAATTGGATGAATACCCGCCTAAGCCTGTAAACCTAGTTGGTATCAGGCGCAGTGTCGTGAGGCGCCGATCTTCTATTCAGGCGGATGAATGCAGCAAGGCTTGTATGATCCCCGGTTTGAGCACGACTCCTGCGGCGTAGGCTTTGTCGCCCGCGTCTCCGGCACGCCCTCACGCGAGATCGTCGAGATGGGTCTCGAGGCCCTTGCGCGCCTCGCCCACCGCGGTGCGGTCGCGGCCGACGGCCGCAGCGGCGACGGCGCCGGGATCACGACTTCCATTCCTCGGAGCTTACTTCAGCGTTCCCTAGCCGAAGCCGGTCTGCAGATTTCTGCGGATACTCCCCTTGCAGTCGGAATGGTGTTCTTCGATTCCGAAGAACTGCCCGCCGCAGCCGATCAACTCCGCGCTGCCATTGAAGCCCAGGGATTAAAATTCCTTTGTTGGCGCGAGGTGCCGGTGAATCCGGAAGCCCTTGGACACACCGCGCTGGCATCCATGCCTGTGATTCGCCAGGCTGTGATTGCTGGACAGCCCGCAGTCGATCAAAACGAGTTTGAGTCTCGTCTTCATCGTGCCCGCAAACAATTTGAACGTGCGGGCGTGAAGAGCTACGTGGCATCGCTCTCCTCGCGCACTATCGTTTACAAGGCGCTCTGCGCCGGCGGACACCTTCGCGAGTTTTATCTCGATCTGCAGAATCCGGAATTTGAAAGCTCGTTTGTTCTCTTCCACCAGCGGTACGCGACGAATACGCATCCTTCCTGGTGGCTGGCGCAGCCGTTCAGGCTGATCGCCCACAATGGCGAAATCAACACCATCGACGCCAACCGCACCTGGATGAAGGCGCGCGAAACCGAGCTTCCTTCCGAGTTCCTGCCTCTCCTCCGCCACGGCGCATCAGATTCCTGCCATTTCGACGAAGCCGCCGAAGCGCTCCTGCGCAGTGGCCGCGATCTGCTGCACAGCATGGCCATGCTCGTGGTGCCTGCATGGCAGGCTCATCCGGCATTTCAGGATCTGGCGTGTTTCTATCGGGAACACGCCGCGTTGATGGAGCCGTGGGATGGCCCTGCGGCGATGGCCTTCGCCGACGGACGCTACGTAGGCGCTGCCCTCGACCGTAACGGACTGCGTCCGATGCGCTACAAGATCACTCGCGACGGCCTCGTAATCGCCGGTTCCGAAGTGGGACTCTTCGACCTCGATGACGAGCGCGTCGAGGTAAAAGGCCGCCTCGGTCCGGGACAGATGCTCGCGGTCGATCTCGAACGCCATGAGGTCCTCGATGTCGAGCGCCTGAAGCAGCACCTGCTGCGCGCGACGCCCGAGACGCCGTCGCACGTAATCGCAGTCGAGAAGGCTCCGGCACGGACTCATGAAGTGCCGACTGAGCAGACGCATGCGTTATTCGGCTACACGCGTGAAGATCTAAAGCTCGTGATCGCTCCCATGGCGCGCGACGGCAAAGAAGCCGTGTGGTCGATGGGCGACGACACTCCGGTTTCGGCACTTGCTCGCGTGCCGCGCTCGCTCTACACCTTCTTCCGCCAGCGGTTTGCGCAGGTAACGAATCCTCCGATCGATCCGCTTCGCGAAGACTTGATGATGTCGCTGCGCACCGTACTAGGCCGCAGACCAAGGCTCTGCGCAGACCATTCGAGCACTCCCGTAACCCTTCTCGAACTGAGCTCGCCGGTGGTCAGCGAAGAAGAGCTTGAAGGTATTCGGTCCCAGTCCGTGCTGCAGATTGCGGAGCTAGAGTGCGTCTGTCCGGAATCCAGCTCGCTCGCTGGCGCGATCGAAGAAATTTGTCGTCTGGCCGAAGCAGCAGTAAAGAGCGGCGCAAAACTGCTGGTGCTGTCTGACACGAGCGCCAGCCCGACGGCTCCGCCGATTCCGATGGCGATGGCTGTCGGCGCTGTGCACCATCAGTTGATCAGCATCGGCCTGCGCACTCATTGCGACCTGATCGCGGAATGCGGCGACTGTTGGGACGTTCATCATGCGGCCGTCCTCATCGGATACGGCGCGGGAGCGGTTTGTCCATGGCTCGCGCTGCGCACATGCGAGACTCCGCACAAACTGCTCGAAGGGTTCAACAACGGTCTGAAGAAGATCATGTCGAAGCTGGGCATCTCCGATGTTGCCAGCTACCGCGGCGGTCAGTTCTTCCAGACCATCGGCTTCGACGAGGAACTCGTCAATCGGTGCTTCACCGGCACGCCGAATCTTCGCGGCAAAGTAGGATTCGAAACTATTCAGCAGGAACTCGCCCGCCGTGTGCAGTCGCTCGCTGCGGATGCAAAGGAACTGCTCCAGGACTACGGCTACATCCGCTATCGCAAAGCCGACCGAGCCGATCAGCATGGATGGGCTCCGCCAGTTGTGCGCGCCATGCAGACTGCAGTTGGCGTCGCTCGCAAAGCCGACGCATCGCTTACCGAGAGCGCATGGAGCGAGTTTACTCGGCATGCCGATACCCTGAAGCCGCACAATCTTCGCGATCTGCTGGAATTTGTTCCCGTTCCGGAACCAGTCTCCCTAGACGAGGTCGAGCCAGCCAGTGAGATCGCTCGCCGTTTCGTAAGCAGCGCAATGTCGCTCGGCTCCATCAGCCCCGAGGCGCATCGCACGCTGTCGGAAGCGATGAACCTGCTCGGCGGCAAATCGAATACTGGTGAAGGCGGGGAAGATCCCGACCTCTATCACGGGCGCCGCGAAGCCAACAACAAGGTGAAGCAGGTTGCCTCCGGACGCTTCGGCGTCACGACCGAGTACCTGGTCAACGCGGAAGAAATCGAAATCAAGATCGCGCAAGGCTCGAAGCCAGGAGAAGGTGGACAGCTCCCGGCAGCCAAGGTGACCGAGCTGATTGCGCGTCTGCGCCACGCTCAAGTAGGAATGTCGCTGATCAGCCCTCCCCCACATCACGACATTTACAGCATTGAGGACCTGGCGCAGCTTATTCATGACCTGAAGCAGGTCAATCCAACCGCGCGCGTCGGCGTGAAACTGGTTTCCGAAGCGGGAATCGGCACAGTAGCTTCCGGCGTTGCGAAGGCCTATGCCGATTACGTGGTTGTCTCCGGACACGCGGGCGGCACTGGAGCCTCGCCCCTGAGCAGCATCAAGCATGCCGGAGCTCCGTGGGAGCTGGGCCTTGCCGAAACGCAGCAGACGCTGATGCGCAATGGACTGCGCAGCCGCATTCGCGTGCGCGTCGATGGCGGCCTGCGCACTGGACGCGATGTCGTTGTCGCCGCACTGCTCGGTGCCGAACAATTTGCTTTTGGAACTGCAGCGCTCGTCTCGCTGGGCTGCGACATGGCCCGTCAATGCCATCTGGATACCTGTCCTGCGGGCATTGCCACGCAACGTCCGGAGCTGCGCGCGAAGTTCCGCGGCAAGCCGGAGCACGTGGTCGCGTACTTCCTCAAGGTCGCGGAAGATATTCGCACTCTGCTCGCTGAGCTTGGGTTGCGTTCAATCGAGGAGGCGGTAGGGCGGACCGATCTGCTTCGCCAAATCTCTACCGACGGCGCGCTCGACCTCTCGCAGCTTCTGTATCGCAGCGACGGCGATCTGCCGCGCTGCATGACTCCGCGCAACGATCGTCCATCCGATCACGATGCCTTCGGACTCGAACTTGCCAACGAAATCGTTGGGTTCGTTCGCCAGGGCCAGCACTTCGATCGCGAATTCACGATCCGCAATCAGGACCGCTCCACCGGAGCGAGCATCGCTGGCGAGCTCGTTCGCCGACTCGGCGTTCGCGGGCTCCAGAACAGCGAAGTCCGCCTCAGCTTCCGCGGCTCGGCCGGCCAGTCGTTCGGCGCGTTCTGCGTCGATGGCATGGAGCTGACGCTCGACGGCGAAGCCAACGACTACGTCGGCAAAGGGCTCTGCGGCGGCGCACTGATTCTGCGTCCGCGCGGCAAGGCTATCGACAGCTCCAACGAGAATGTCATTCTGGGAAATGTCGCGCTCTACGGCGCGACCTCAGGACGACTGTTTGCTGCTGGGCGCGCAGGTGAGCGCTTCGCAGTGCGAAATTCCGGCGCCGTAGCTGTCGTCGAAGGTGTCGGCGATCACGGCTGCGAATATATGACCGGCGGATGCGTCGTCGTCTTGGGCGACATCGGATGCAACTTCGCCGCAGGCATGACTGGCGGCAAGGCTTATGTCTTCGATCCCGCAAACCTCACCGAAACTCGCGTGAATCAGGATTCGGTCGAGTTGAGTGTTCCTTCGCCTGAACAGCTACACCAGGTGGAGATGCTGGTACGCGTCCACGCCCTGCTAACCGGCAGCGTGTGGGCGCAGCAGCTTCTGGCAAGCTGGCAGGAATGCAGCCGCTTCTTCAAGTCAGTGGCTCCGAAGCAGGCTGGCAAGCCCGTGTGGAAGACTCAGCCTGCTGCGGTTCTGCCAGTTCCCGAAATCGCGCCGCCGACGTTCCCGCAAGCCTGACGTGGAGCCGGGCGCCCCCGCCCGGGTGTTCGTTAGGAGTGCCACAAAGCCGGGCCGACCAATACCCTTGCGAAGCCAACCCTTATTCTGAATCACACTTCATCGCAGTCCTGCGGAACACCCGGCCGAGGGCGGCCGGCTCCACGTTTTTCTGGGGCTACGCTGCAGCCGTCGCCGTGCTATGTCGCGAGCCGCGGAAGCCGTAATAAGCGATGTAGATGTAGCAGATCACTGGGATAATGAAGGCCTTGTGAATCCCAATGTGGTCCGCAAGGATTCCCTGAAGTTCGGGAATAACTGCACCGCCCACAATCGCGGCAATCAACAACGCTGAGCCGTCGCCCGTGAGCGGACCAAGTCCATCCACGCCTAGGGTGAAGATGCTGGGAAACATGATGGAGTTGAAGAGGCCGACCAGCAGGATCGTCCACATGGCGAAGTGACCAAAAGTGAGCATCGACGTTGCGACTAGGACTGCGGCAACAATCGCGTTTAGGCCGAGCAGCGTTCCTGTGCGGACTTTCTGCAGCACAGCCGAACCGATGAAGCGGCCGATCATCGCGCCGCCCCAGTAGTATTTCAGCATGTCCGCCGCGTCCTGAAGGCTCAGGCCGCCTATGTCGGCGCCGTGGAAGTAGTTCGTGAGAAAGCTTCCGATCGCGACCTCTGCGCCTACATAAACGAAAATTCCGATTGCGCCGAGGACCAGGTGACGATATCGCCAGATCGAATCGTGAACTTGTCCGTGTGCTTCGACTGCTTCGATCTTGGGCAGCTTGAACAACGCCATCACGATCGCAAGGACGAACAAAGCGGCGGCCAAGCCAATGTAGGGCATCTTCACGGACGACGCCTGCGCCACGCGATACGCGTGAAGCTGATCGGGCGTCATCTGACGCAGAACTTCGATTGCTACTGGCGCCGCAACGGCTCCGAGGATCAGCTTGCTTCCGAATGACGGAGCGACAGTTGTACCCAGTGAATTGAATGCCTGTGTGAGATTCAATCTGCTCGAAGCGGTGCGCGGAGGCCCGAGCACGGCGACGTAAGGATTGGCCGAAGTCTGCAGAATCGTCATTCCGGCGGCCAAGGTGATCAGCGCCGCCAGAAAGAGCGGAAATGACGGCACCGCAGCCGCGGGAACGAACATGAATGCTCCGATTCCCATCGTCACCAGGCCGGCCACCATCGCCTTCTTGTATCCAAAAAAGTCGATGATCTTTCCCGACGGAAACGAGAACACGAAATAAGACGAGAAGAACGCGAACTGGACGAGCATGACTTCGGCATAGTTCAGGTCGAAGATACTCTTCAAGTGCGGAATGAGGATGTCATTAAGGCAGGTGAGAAATCCCCACATGAAGAACAGCGTCGTCACCATCGCCATGGCACGATAATTGGTGGTCTGTGGGGTTGCGGCTGCTTGCGGGGCAGAGGCGGTGACCGTTGTGGAAGGCATGAATCGGTGTCCTGTGTTTCGGCTAGAGCAATATAACCGTAAACCTCAAATTTAACCACGGAGACACGGAGAACACGGAGCTTGGGTCTGAGAGCTCGCTATGGACCGACGGCCGCCCTCGGCCGGGTGTTTTGATTTCGGACGAAGCTTGATTGCAGGAGACAACATTGTTGTTCATCGACCAAAAACCCGCGCGAGGGCGCGCGTCGGTCCGTGGTTTACGCCGAGGCTTTCGCCCCATGCATGACACTGATGGTGCGATTCATCCACCGTGCTACCAAAGTCTGGAGGCAGGCCTGGCCGCAGAGGTGTTTCACCTCGGCGTCGTGCGCGGACATGTTTTCCCATGGATATATCTTCAGGATCGGGTGCTCGGGAGCGCCGTGGTACGGAGGCCGATAGTTCTCGGTCCATGCCAGCCACCAGTGATCCACGCTGCCCTTCTGCTTGCCGCAGATTTCGCAGTGAAAAGTTTCAGTCCAGGTCATGGGAAATGTGCGCTCTACTTTAGCAGAGAAAGTCTGGGAGTCTTCGTGGAAAATGCGGCTTCGCTTTTTTCAGTCTGTCATTCTTGGACTCCTGTCATTCCGAGCGAATGCTCACCTTGCCGTTCGCGTGAGCAGGAGAGAGATCCCTATCGCTGTTCGCAGACCGAAATCCACAACCCCTGAAATTCCTGGAAGTCCATAGGGATTCCTCACCGCCAAAAACCGGCGGTTCGGAATGACACAAACAAAGCCAAAACACAAAGGCCGATCCCAGTTTCGAGATCGGCCTACGCGAGCGTGGGTTGGGGGAGAGAACATTAAATCTTGCGTCTTGGGCGTGTAGCGAGTTCGCGCATTTGCATCATCAGGCTCGAACGCTGCATGGGATCGAGCTGAAAGATGAAGGGCGCGATTTCCGAGATAAACGGGTCTGCGACGAGCGAAGCGATTTCGTCCTCGCGCGCGCGTCCATCGCCGCGAAGCAGATCGGGAATTGTGACTTCGAGCGCATTAGCCAGGCGTTCGAGCGAAGAGAGCGTTGGCGTCGCCTTCTCGTTTTCGATCTTTGAGACGTAAGTGCGCGGCACCTGCATGCGTCCGGCGAGCTGGCGCTGGCTCAGTCCTGAGCGGCGGCGCAGCGAGCGGATCGCGAGCGCAATCTGAATCTGCGGATGAGAGCTGTTATTCGTGACGGCCGGAGCGATTTCCGGCGCAACCACGACCGGCTCCGGCTCGTTATCGAGTGACGTGCGGCAGCGGCGGCAATTATTGTTATTGGTCCGAAATTGGACGAGATGACAATGGTCGCATCTCACCACCTCTCGTGAATCAACAGGTGCGAGCGTCGTTGCCATGTAGTTTGGGAGTTGCCAGAGCGGGGCACTCTCAAACAAAAGCCGATTCGGGAAACAATGCCGAAATCAAGCCACGGTTACTTTGCGGTACTCTGGTAGAGAAGTCAAGAAAAAACCGTAAGAAAACCCAAACAAACTGGCAATCAACACCAGCGAAACAAGGGAGAAAACAGGTAAATGATCGGCCAATCCCGTGAATCTGCATGGGGTTTACTAACTGAATACACCCAGTCGGAAAGTTTGCGGAAACATGCTAGGGCAGTCGAGGCCTGCATGAGAGCCTACGCACAGAAATTCGCCCGCGATAACGGACTGAATGGAGAACAGGCCGCCGAACTCGAACTCAAATACGCGATCACTGGCCTGCTGCACGACTTCGACTACGAAAAATTTCCGACGCCGCAGGAGCATCCGTTCGTGGGCAACAAGATTCTGGCTGAGCGCGGATATCCCGACGACATCCGCCGCGCCATCCTTTCGCACGCCGACTACGCTGGAGTCCCTCGAGAGACTCACATGGAGAAAGCTCTGTTCGCCTGCGACGAACTCGCCGGATTCATCACCGCAACCGCATTGGTAAAGCCATCGAAGTCTCTGGCCGAAGTCGATGCGAAATCCATTCGAAAAAAGATGAAGGACAAAGCCTTCGCGCGGAGCGTCTCGCGAGACGACATCACCAACGGCGCTGCTGCGCTCGGAGTCGATCTCGACGAACACATCACATTCTGCATTGAGGCGATGAAGAAGATCGCGCCAGATTTAGGACTCGGCGGCTGAAGGTTTCCGACAAAATCAAAATACCGTCCTGCGGAGCATTCATTCCCCTGCTATGCTTCCGTCGTTTCTATGCAGGAGAGAACCATGTCAGGTCATCGCTCAGTGTTTCGTCGCGCGACTTTCGTCTGTCTCTGTGCGTTGCTGGCCGGCTGTCTGCAAGCAGCTGCCGCCGATGCCTCTTCCGATCCTTGCTCACTGATTACCAAAGCAGAAGTGGAAAAAGCTTTGGGAGCCGGAGCTGCGATGAACTCCACCCGGAATCCGCGTACGGGAATGAGCGAATGCCGCCTCAAGCCGGGCAGCATGAAAGGCATCACGGAGATCATCATGGTGGTGCATCCTGCCACTGGCTGGGAGACGACAAAGAAAGCCTTTATGGGTTCCGGCGCAAAGCCGGTTCCCGGTCTGGGAGATGATGCCTTCGTCGCCAGATTCCTCGGCTACAACGTTCGCAGAGGCAATCGTTATGTCCAGGTGTTTGGCGATATGCGCAACGAGGATAAAGCCAACGACAAAGCCACTCGTTACCTGGCCGAGCGAGCGGCATCGCGGATGTGAGTTATTCGATGCCGGTTTGCCCAGAACTCCCTATGCGACTAGAATCCGCGCAACCGAAATGCTCCGTCAGGAAGGGAAACATGAGAGCAAGAAAATTCGTGCTCGGATTCATGTTGTGCTTCGCAGCAGCCGTTTGCTATGCATCCGATCCCAGCATCGGAACATGGAAGCTGAACGAGGCGAAATCGAGGATTCCAAAGGGAAGCCCGAAGAACCACACCGTGGTTTATGAAGCATCAGGCGACAGCGTGAAAGTGACCACAGACTGCATCGATGCACAAGGCCAGCCTGCGCACACGGAGTGGACCGGCAAGTTCGACGACCAGGACTATCCTGTTTCCGGCAGCGCAAACGAAGACGCGCGCGCAATCAAGAAAATTAACGACCACACCTTCACCATCTCCTTGAAAAAAGATGGCAACGAAGTTGGCAGCGGCCACATAGTGATTGCTCCGGACGGAAAATCACGGACAGTTACGATTACGCGAACGGGTCTTGACGGAAAGAGGGTCACCAGCAGATCTGTGTACGACAAACGCTAGCGCTCGCCACGTGAAAATCCTTACCACCGCGCTGCTGTGCGCGTTTGTCATCGGGTTGGCGTCATGCTCCCGGGAACACCAATGGCCTGTTTACGGCGGAGCTGACGGCGCTCATCGCTCGCCTCTCACGCAAATTAACCGTTCCAATGTCAGCCAGCTTCATGTCGCCTGGACGTACGACAGCGGCGAGAGCGGCGGGCTGCAGACGAGTCCGATCGTCGTTCACGGAGTCCTCTATGGCATAACGCCTTCACAAAAGATCTTTGCCCTCGATGCCGCAACCGGAGCACTGCGATGGAAGTTCGACTCCGGCGTGGCCAGCACGCAACCGAATCGCGGACTGGCGTACTGGGAGCATGGCAGCGACGCCCGGATCATCTCCGGCGTGATGAACTTCGTTTATGAGCTGAATGCCAAAACGGGGCAGCCGATCTCCAGCTTCGGCGACCACGGTCGCATCGATCTGCGCGAGAATCTCGGGCGAGACCCGGCTACAGTCTCGATTGCCTTGACCAGCCCGCCGGTGGTGTACAAAGACCTCTTCATCGTCGGCGGACGCGACCCCGAAACCCTCCCTGCACCTCCCGGCGACATTCGCGCCTATGACGTTCGGAGCGGCCAGCTGCGCTGGAGCTTTCACACGATTCCTCATCCCGGCGAGTTCGGCTATGAAACTTGGCCCAAAGACGCATGGAAGACCAGCGGCGCCGCCAACAACTGGGCGGGAATGACGCTCGATGCCAAAACGGGAATCATCTACGTTCCCACCGGCTCGGCGGCGTTCGACTTCTACGGCGGCGATCGCATGGGCGACGATCTCTTCGCGAATTGCCTGCTCGCGCTGAAAGCCGAAACCGGCGAGCGTGTCTGGCATTTCCAGGCAGTCCGCCACGATCTGTGGGACCGCGACTTCCCTGCTCCGCCCGTTCTGGTAAGGGTTAGGCGCAACGGAAAAACCGGCGATGCTGTAGCGCAGACGACTAAGCAGGGACTCGTCTATCTGTTCGATCGAGCTAACGGCACTCCGCTATTTCCTATCGAGTACAAGAGGTATCCGTCGAGCGATGTGCCGGGAGAGGTGACTGCAGCGGAGCAGCCGCTGCCCACCGCGCCTGCGCCCTACGTTCGCCAGCTTTTGACACAGGACCTGCTTACAAACCGCACTCCCGCCGCACATGAATGGGCGCTGAAGAAATTCAAAACTCTGCGCAGTGAAGGCCAGTTCGTCCCATTAAGCACGAAGCAGGACACAGTTGTCTTTCCCGGATTTGACGGTGGAGCGGAATGGGGCGGTCCGGCTTTCGATCCCGAAACGGGACTGCTGTACGTGAACGCCAACGAGATGGCCTGGTACGCGAGGCTGACTAAGAACGCGGCCAGCCCTCTGAGCGGACGCGGTATTTATCAACAACAGTGCACGATCTGCCACCGCGACGACATGGCGGGCTCGCCTCCGCTCTTCCCTTCTCTCAAAGGCATCGGCCAACGCTCCAGCCGTTCGGCGATCATGACCGTCATTCAGAAGGGCCGTGGTCGTATGCCGGGGTTTCCCAACCTCTCGCGCGATGAGCTGAAAGCGCTGATCGACTACTTGATCGAGGGCGCAAACAAAGAACTCACTGGCGCGGAGCCGGTGGGCCCTCCGATGCCGTACCGGTTTTCGGGATACACGCGTTTTCTCGATCCGGACGGATATCCAGCCATCGCGCCACCATGGGGAACGCTGAGCGCGATCAATCTGAACACCGGCGAGTATGCCTGGAAGATTCCACTAGGCGAGTATCCCGAACTCGCCGCCCACGGCATGAAAGACACAGGCTCAGAAAACTATGGAGGTCCGCTGGTCACCGCCGGCGGTCTGCTATTTATCGGTGCGACAAATTACGACCGGAAGTTTCGCGCGTTCGACAAGTCCTCGGGAAAGCTGCTCTGGGAGACGACTCTGCCATTTGCCGGCAACGCCACGCCGATTGCCTACGAGGTAAATGGCCGGGAATATGTCGTGATCGCCGCCGGTGGAGGAAAGGATCTGAAGTCGAAGTCGGGAGGCGTTTATGTCGCCTTCGCGCTTCCGGCTCAGAAATAGAGTTCGGCGGTGCTCAGTTGGTACCAGAAATTCGCAGAAAATTTACGCTGAGGCAACTCTGGAGAGCAGCTTACACTCCAACTCTCACGTATCGCCTCTGTCGCTTCTGTTATGGGGAGCTCGAAAAGCTCCCCACTTTTTTGCCCTTCCACTTCAAGCCTTAGCAAGAACGATCGTTTCTAAGCCACTGTCATCCCTCGCGCCGCAGCGATAAATTGTCAGCTCACGAACCCCAGTTTTGCGGCGCGGGGGATCTGTTGTTTGACGATAGCGAAAAACAGCAGGTCCCCCGCGCCGCAAAACCAATTTTCCAAGTCCACGAACGAATCGCTGCGGCGCGAGGGATGACAGTCTAATAAAGTGCAAAGTTCAAAATGAGACTTTAGCGTTGAGGTGGTTCGCCGGAGAAATCCGGAATCTCCACTTCCGCCGATCCATCCGCGCGGGGATCAGACGCGCCAAAATTCATCTTCTTACTCGAATCATGCAGGATCGCCTGACCGCGTCCCATCACTGCTGAGTAGTCCTTGCGCACTTCGAGGTTGTGTCCCATCGCGCGCAACTGATCGATCACCTCAGGCTTCACACGGCTTTCGATCAGGATGTGGCAGAAATCGCGTCCTACGGTAAAGCGGGGAGCCGAGAGCGCACCCTGGATGTTCATTCCGTAATCGACCAGATTCGACACGAACTGCGCATGCGCTAGCGGTTGGTTGTAGCCGCCCATGATGCCGAAGCCGATGTGCTGATCGCCCTTCTCCATGAACGCCGGAATGATGGTGTGGAATGGGCGCTTGTGCCCGGCAAGGATGTCGGGATGCCCAGATTCGAGCACGAACAGAGCGCCGCGGTTCTGTAGTGGGAATCCCATCCCCTTCACCACGACGCCGGAACCGAATCCGGAATAGTTGCTGTTGATCCAGGAAACGATATTCCCATCGCGATCGACTGTTGTGAGATACGTCGTGTCACTACCCGGCGGCATGCCCGGACCGTAATCGCAGCGCGCTTTATTCGGATCGATGAGCTTGGCGCGTTGCGCGGCGTACTCCTTGGAGATCAGTCCCTGGGTGGGTACTTTGGCGAGACGGGGATCGGCCAAGTATCGCTTCAGGTCGGCATACGCCAACTGCATCGCCTCGATCTTCTTGTGCAGCTCGGTCGTGCCTTGTGGACCGTCAGTTGCAGGCTGGAACTGCTCCATGATGTTGAGCATCGAGAGCGCGGCCATGCCCTGTCCGTTGGGCGGCAGCTCGTAGATGCGCCAACCGCGGTACTCGGTGGAAATCGGATCCACCCACTCAGGACTGAATTGGGAAAGATCGTCGGTGGTCATCGTGCCGCCAAGCTCGTTCGACGTTGCGACAATAGCTTTGCCGATGTCGCCGCGATAGAGGGCATCGGGACCTTGATCAGCTAGCAGGCGCAACGCTTTAGCGTAATCCAGATTGCGGAAGATTTCGCCCAGCGCCGGCGCGTGTCCGTTGGGCAGGAAGACGCGCTTACCTTCATCGGTGAAGTACTGGTTCTCCCAGTAGTCGTGGATGATCTCCGGCACCGCGTATCCGTGCTCGGCGTAGTAGATTGCCGGCTCGAACAGATCCTTCCACGGTAGCTTGCCGAAGCGCTTGTGCATGGCGGCCCAACCTGCGGCAGCCCCGGGAACGGTCACGCTGTCGATGCCGTGCCCGGGCATTGTGGTAATGCCTTTGGCCCGCAGATGCCCAGGAGTAAGCGCCTGCGGAGCCCATCCACTGGAGTTGATGCCGGTGAGCTTGCCGGTCCTCGCGTCCCAGTAGATCGCGAACATGTCCCCACCAATGCCGTTCATCATCGGCTCGGTGACCGAGAGCACGGCGTTAGCAGCGATTGCAGCATCGACCGCCGATCCGCCTTTGGCGAGGATCCGCGCTCCGGCCTGTGAGGCGAGCGTATGGCTCGTGGCGACGATCCCGTTCGGCGTGATCGCCATCGAACGCCCGTAATTGCGATCTTGGGCGGCGAGGGGGAGGGAGGCGAGAAGAGTCATTGCAAGCAAAGCAAGGGTCTTGATGTTTTCCATTTTGGAATAGCGTCGCGGAATAATTGCCCACCCTTATGGGAAACGACAAGTGCCGGAGGCACGACATGTGATAGCCCAGCACGAAGTGCTGGGTGAGCATACCAAAAGGTCCAAAGTCCCGGAGGGACGACATTTGCCTTCACCTCACATAAGCATTGTGCTTTTACACCCACCAATATAGGCGTGTCGTCCCTCCGGGACTCCGGCCAACAAATGCGAGCTGCCCAGCACTTCGTGCTGGGCTATCACGTGCCGTGCCTCCGGCACTTGAAGTCGCGCTGGCCCGCTCGTCCATTCGGCCCTCTCCCAGGTACTCTCCTACCGGTTACGCCTACCTCCACTTTTTCATATTCCGGTTCCACAAAACATACAGCTACTTACGGATACCGGAATATAATATTTGGAAGTCTCTAAGCCCCTAGGACTTACATTTCCCACCCGAGGCCGCCGGTTGGCACCAGAGTTGCTAGTTCACGAGGCAGAAGCAAGCAATCGTGTAGTCCGCCTGCGCTTGCCGGACCAGCACATGACCAGGGAATCTCAACTGCGTGCCGCAGCCGTTGTGCTGGCCCTCTGTACGGTGGCGTGTATCGTCTTTGCCGCCATCAATTTCCAGAAAGAGCGCGACTACCTCGTTCCTGATGATGGCGTCTGGTGGCTCGAGACCAACGGGCATCTCTACGCGCAGCGGGTAAGTCCGCAAGGTCCAGGCGAGCACGCCGGCATCAAACCCGGAGATCAGCTTGCCGACATCAACGGACAAGCGGTAACGACTGCAGCCGCTCGTGTCCGCAATCTGTTCCGCACTGGAACTTATTCGAAGGCGACGTACGGCGTCATTCGCGACGGCGTGCGGCTCGAAGCGCCAGTCATCCTCGTTCCAGCAGACAAGTCGCTGAACATCGGCCTGAGGCTGATTGCGCTGATTTATCTCGGCATTGGCATTTACGTGCTGCTTAGGCGATGGTCGGCGCCGAAGTCCACGCACTTCTTTGTCTTCTGCCTCAGCTCGTTCGTTCTTTACGCTTTCCACTATACCGGCAAGCTGAACGCGTTTGACTGGATCATCTACTGGTCGAGCGTTGTGGCCAGCATGCTGCAGCCGACGCTCTTCCTGCATTTCGCACTCACGTTCCCCGAACCGAAGTCATGGCTCAAGCGCCATCGCTGGCTCATCCCGACGCTGTACGTTCCCGGTTTGCTCGTGGTGGGCGCCTACATCATCGCGAACACGACGCTGGTCCCAACCGAGCGATTGCGCTGGAATCTGGATCGGCTCGACATCATCTGCCTATCCAGCCTGTTTGTCATTTCGGCCGCAGTTCTGGTGGACACCTATCGCCATATCACCACGCCGCTGCTTCGCCAGCAGATGAAGTGGGTAACGCGCGGGACGATTCTGGCCATCGCGCCCTACACGCTGTTCTCGGTGATTCCGTACCTGATGGGAATGGAGCCAAATGCGCTCACGAAGATTTCGGTTCTCTCGCTCGTCTTTCTGCCGCTGACCTTCGGCTACGCCATCATCCGCTACCGCTTGATGGACGTCGATCTGATCTTCAAGCGCGGCATGTCGTACACGCTGGCGACGGCGATTATCACGCTGCTGAACCTGCTGGTGATCGGAGCGGTTGCTGAGAAAGTTCACTCGACCCTTCCCAACGCCGGCGAGTGGGGATTGATCGTTGCGGTCGTAATCACCGCGTTGCTATTTGATCCGATTAAGCGCGGAATTCAACATCGTCTCGATCGGCTGTTCTATCGCAAGCAATACGACTATCGCCGCACGCTGGTCGAGTTCGCGCGTGATCTGAATTCCGAGACGGATCTTCGCGCCATGCTTTCCGCGGTTGTCGATCGCCTCGCGCACACGCTGCGCGTCGATCGCGTTGCCGTGTTCCTTGCAAGCGAGAACGCGGACGATCTGGAGAAATTCTTTCTCGCTAAGTCATTCGGCATTGGTTCAGCCGGCGATCTCGATTTGGATTTTCTCGGCCGACTGTCCGATCAGCGCTCTCCGGCGCATTTGTTCTTCGAGAACACGCACAACGTTCTAAATGCCAGCCCAGCAGCGCAGGCGGCCATCGCCAAGCTGGAGCTGAACTACTACATTCCGTGTCGGGTGCAGAATCGCACAATTGCTGTGCTCGGCATGGGCAAGACCGTTGATAGCGACTATCTTTCCAGCGAAGATGTCGAGCTCCTCGAAACTCTTTCCGGATATATCGGCATCGCCATTCAGAATGCGCGTCTGTATGCGTCACTACAGCAACGAGCTGCTGCCTACGAGCGTCTGAAAGAATTTAACGAGAACATCGTCGAGTCGATCAGCGTGGGCGTACTCGCGGTCGATCTCGCCGATCGCGTCGAGTCGTGGAACTCGCAGATGGAGGTGATGTATGCCACGCCGCGAGCGCAGGCTCTCGGACGCTCGCTGAGCAATCTCTTTCCAGCTGAGTTCGTGCAGGAGTACTACCGGATTCGCCAATCGCCAGGCATTCACAACTTCTACAAGTTCCGGCTCGAGACCCCGGCCGGCGAGACTCGCATTGCCAACATCGCGATTGCTCCGCTGGTTACGCGGCAGTTTGAAGTCGTCGGCCGCATCATCATCGTCGATGACATCACCGAGCGACTCGATCTTGAGTCGCAGCTCTCGCAAGCGGAAAAGCTATCTTCCATCGGCTTGCTTGCCGCAGGCGTCGCACACGAAGTCAACACGCCGCTGGCCGTGATTTCTTCCTACACGCAGATGCTGGCGAAACATCTGCAAGGCGACGAGAAGCGCTCGGCGATTCTCGAGAAGATCACGCAGCAGACCTTCCGCGCGTCGGAGATCGTGAACAGCCTGCTGAACTTCTCGCGAACCAGCGGCAGCGAATTCCAGATTGTCGATCTCAACAAAGTTATCCAGGACACGCTTACTCTGCTCGAGCACCAATTCAAGACCAGCCGAGTGCGTGTCGAAAGTGAACTCTACAGCCAACTACCCAGCATCATGGGCAACAGCGGCAAGCTGCAGCAAGTCTTCCTGAATCTATTCCTCAACGCCAAAGACGCTATGCCGAATGGAGGCACGCTGCGCGTGTGTACGTCGAACGGCGACGGCGTGCGTGTCATGGTCTCTGACACCGGCAGCGGCATCGCTCCTGAGCATCTGAACCGCATTTACGATCCGTTCTTCACCACGAAGACCAAAGCCGGTGAAGGACAGCGGCGCGGAACCGGACTCGGCCTTTCGGTGACTTACGGAATCATTCAGGAGCATGCCGGCAAGATTCAGGTAAGCAGCCGCCAGGGCCAAGGCACGACGTTCGCCCTTGAATTTCCTATGATGAGAAAGGCAGTCAATGTCTGAAGCCGCCGTATCTGCCGTCCTAGCGCGCCGACATATGCATCAGGTGGAATCCGCTAACGGATCGATTCTGATCATCGACGACGAAGCTGCAATCCGCGAGTCGCTGGAAACTCTGCTCGCGATCGAAGGCTACAACGTCGAAGCCGCCCGCAGCGCCGAAGAAGGTCTGGCGATGCTCGCCGCTTCTCCGCGCGATCTCGTCCTACTCGACTTCGCTCTTCCGGATCGAAATGGGATTGAAGTGCTGGAAGAAATTCGCGATCGCGATCCTGGTCTGCCGGTGATCATGATCACTGCTTATGGCACGGTCGAGAACGCCGTGAAAGCTATTCAGGCCGGCGCGACTAACTTCATCCAAAAACCCTGGGACAACGAAAAGCTCCTCGCCGACGTACGCGCATCGATTTCGCGCCTGCGCATGGAGGAAGAGAACCGTCAACTCAAGCGCGCGCTCAAGCAGCGCTACAGCTTCGAGAACATCGTCGGCAAGAGCGAGCCAATGTTGAAGGTTTTCGATCTCGTCGCGCAGGTCGCTCCCAGCCGCTCAACCGTCCTCATTCAGGGCGACAGCGGAACGGGAAAGGAACTGATCGCGAAGGCAATTCACGCGAACTCGCCGCGCAAAGATGGTCCATTTGTTCCGGTAAACACCGGCTCAATGCCGACCGAGCTTCTCGAATCGACCCTCTTTGGCCACGTAAAAGGCGCGTTCACCAGTGCTATCGCGTCCAAGAAGGGACTCTTTGAGATCGCGAACAAAGGCACGCTCTTCCTCGACGAGATCGGCACCATGGGCCTCGATACCCAGGCCAAGATCCTGCGCGTGCTGCAGGACCGCAAGTTCATGCATCTTGGCGGCGTGCAGGAAGTTCAGGTCGATGTGCGCATCATCGCCGCCACGAATGTCGATCTCAAGCAGCTCGTCAAAGAAGGAAAGTTCCGCGAGGATCTCTACTACCGTCTGAACGTGATCAGCGTGAATCTGCCTCCGCTGCGCAACCGCATGGAAGACGTCCCGCTGCTCGTGAATCATTTTCTGAACCGATTCTCGGAGGAGAATGGCTTACCAACGCGCCACTTCACAGCGGAAGCCATGCGTCCACTGCTGAACTACTCCTGGCCCGGCAACGTGCGCGAATTGGAAAACGTGATCGAACGCGCAGTTGTCCTCTCCTCGGGCACCAACATCGGAATCGATCTGCTGCCTGAATCGATCCTGGGCGACAACTCAATGCCGGTGCTGACGGACGATTCCGTCAATGCCTCGCTCTTCGACATCATGGAAGACTGCGAGCGTCGCGTGATCGTCACCATGCTCGAAAAATGCGGCTGGAACCAAACCGAAGCCGCCGAGCGCTTCCGCATTCCGCTTTCGACGCTGAATCAGAAAATTAAGCGGCTGAATATCGAAGTACGAAAGCGCGGAAGAGAAGCCTAATAGGGAACAGGTTAGAGGCGACAGGGAACAGGAAAACCAAGTCGGATCGACGTACTCCCGTAACCTGTTCCCTTTTGCCTTTCGCCCCTGTAACCTGTTCCTTCCATGTTCCGGAACTCGCCTGAGGAGATCGTTAAAGAGAAGGTCCTCGCCGTGCAGGAGTATTCGCTCCTGGCCGGAGAAGCCGTTGCGAACCTCGCCCGTCGTCCACGCTATTTAAGCGACATGCTTCTCCAAGCCGACTTCATCGGCTTCGGGTCGCTTCCCATCGTGGGACTCACCGGCCTTTCCATCGGCGCGGTGCTTGCGCTTCAGACGTCGACAACACTTCAACAGTTCGGATCGGTCTCGCTGACAGGCCAACTGGTCTCGTTCTCGATGATCAAAGAGATCGGGCCAGTGCTAACCAGCCTGATGCTCGCCGGACGTGCAGCAACGGGAATGGCCAGCGAGCTTGGATCGATGAAAGTAACCGAGCAGATTGACGCCATGCGCGCGCTCGGCACTGATCCGATCAAGAAACTAGTTACACCGCGCGTGGTTTCCACGGTAATCATGCTGTTCTTTCTTACCATTCTGTCCGACCTCATGGGCCTATTTGGCGGCTACATCGTAGCAATAGGCCGGTTGGGACTTTCAACCCAACAATACTGGACAAGCACTTATCAACAACTTCAATTTGCCGATGTATTTCAGGGCTTGCTCAAGCCATTCTTTTTCGGCTTCATTATTGCGACAGTGGGCTGTTACTACGGCGTGTCTACGAAGGGCGGAACCCAGGGCGTAGGCCGTGCGACTACCCAGGCAATGGTCGCGTCTTCCGTGCTGATCCTCGTTGTCGATTTTTTTCTCACACAGTTGTTAATCGGAATTTTCGGACGGTGAGAGGAACTCATCGTTGATAGAGACCTCTTCCATCTCCAGCAACGGTCATCCACCATCGACTGAGATCGTGGTTGAATTCAAGGATGTTGAGCTTGGCTTCGACAGGCATTTCGTTCTGCGCGGCGTCTCCTTTCAGCTTCATCGTGGCGAAACGAAGGTTCTCTTCGGTGTTGCTGGCTCCGGCAAGAGCGTGCTTCTAAAGCTGGCTCTCGGTCTGCTCAAGCCGGATTCCGGCACAATTACCGTTTTAGGGGAAGAGGTGACCGCCCTCACGGAGCAGCAACTGTTCGGCCTGCGGCGCAAGATCGGCATGGTCTTTCAGGAGAGCGCGCTCTTTGATTCGTTGACCGTCGAAGAAAACGTAGCCTTTCGCCTGATGGAAGAGCATCTGCCGCGCGAAGACGTACGCGAGCGCGTGAAAGAGGCGTTGCGCTTCGTCGAACTCGAGCACACCATCGACAAATTTCCCGCGCAGCTCTCAGGCGGCATGCGCCGCCGCGTAGCCATTGCGCGCGCCATCATTACGCAACCGGAGATCATCTTCTACGACTCGCCGACTGGCGGACTCGATCCCATTACCTCCACGACGATTGTTGAGCTTTTAGTAAAGCAGCGCGACGTATATCAGACCTCGGCGCTGATGGTCACACACCGCCTGCAGGACGGCTTCACTATGGCTACCCATCGCTATGATCCTGAAAAAGGGCAGATGGTGAAGGTGAAGAATTCCGACGTAAACACCAACACTTCGTTCCTAATCTTGCGCGATGGAAAAGTGATCTTCGACGGCAGCGGGCGAGAACTAACCGCCAGCACCGACGAATACATCAAGGAATATATTTCCTGATTTGGGAGTGAAGTAAAGCATGTTCGTCGCCCCATGCACTTGAAGGTTCGCGACGTTCGAACACGTTCGATTGATCCCTTTGCACCCGTCATCCCTCGTTATTGTCATCCCTCGGAGCGCCGCGATGAACCCTGGAACTCGCACAGTTTGGGGCGCGCTCCGGGGGATCTGCGGTTCGACTCGCAAGGAAACAGCAGGTTCCACGCGCCGCAAACGGACGCATACGAATGCGCAGCTGTGTGGCGGCGCGAGGAATGACAATCTCAAGGCGGGCGTTGCTGTTCGAGAGAAAAGGACTAGCGGACGCTCAGGCCCGGCCTGCGCCACACAATTTGCAGCTTCTCCGCCTCGAGGATCTTCTGAATCTGTCCGCGCGCGTAGTTGGACCACGCCCCGACAGGATCCATTTTGACGTAAGCGCGCCAGTGAGGCAGCGCCTTGCGCGAACGGCGCAAGCGTTCATAAGCAAGCGCCAGATTGTAGTGCGCATCCGCGTAGCTGGCTGAAATCAGGATCGCAGTTCGATAAGCTTCTACGGCTTCGTTCAACCGTCCAGTTTCGTCAAGAACGTTGCCGAGATCGAAATACGCCAGCGCATAGCGTGAGTCGATTTCGATGGCTCGGCGATAGTAGCGCTCAGCTTCGCGGTAGTTCTGCTGATTGTAGTAAATTGTTCCCAAATTGATACACGCGGCCGCGTGCTTCGGATTCAGCTCAAGCACGCGCTTGTACATATCAAGCGCTTCCTGCTGCCGCTCCGGACTCTCCTCTATGGCGACCGCGGCGACGAAGAGATCAGCTGGATTTTCAGCGATACGTGACCGATTGGTTCGCGCTTCGACCACTTTGGGACGATCGAAATCGAGCAGAAATTGTCCCGCCAGCGGATCGAGCTCGTGCCCTTGATGCCGGAATGTCAAGCGTGATCCGTGCGAAGAGATGCCCGCCTCGAGCAGCGGATTCTCCATGCCGGAAACCTGACGCTGCATGGCGTCGATGGAGGCACGAATCTTTCCCGGACGAACTTTTTTCGCTCGCAGCTCGCTCAGTTTTTTGATTTGAAGAAGGTCGTAAAAGGAATAGCTTTCCGCTGCAGCGATCAGCCCCGCCCGCTCCCATCCGGCTAACTGGCGCGGAGTGATGCGCAAAATGCGAAGAACTTCAGCTCGATGATATCGTTCCACGTCTCTGGCCGATTCGCCTCTTTGGGGTTGCTCTCACGTTGCGTCTCGAGTTGACGATTCGCCTTCTTTTCACTTGAATTATCGACATACTGAAAACGAATATCAAGTGAAAAATCAGCCAGTTACCAAGAAAGTATGAGGAAAACTCGGCCGAAATCTCGCCCTCCCGTGAGTCGGACGGTTGAACACGGAGGCCAAAGAGGCGAACAAACAGCTCCTTCGTGACCTCCGTGTTCAACCCAAAGCGGAGCTAATGGACCACATGCAGCATGCGACTCCATCGCGTCTGATCGACGAAGTGCAGAGCCACATGTCCATAGAACGCGACGCGATCTCCTAAAGACGTTTTCTGATACTGATCCTCTCGCGTCTGAAATGACCAGTAGATGAACAGCGGTCGTCCGACGACGTTCTCTTTCGGGATCGTGCCGAAGTAACGGCTATCGTGGCTTACGTCGCGGTTGTCTCCCATCACAAAATATCGGCCGGGTGGGACAACGATATCTTCGCCCTGTCGAGCCGGCCAACCGGGGACCACCGTATCGCCCGCTTGCCATGCCGGAACGGAAGGAAAGTTGTCCCGGTATGGAACATAGTCGCCGACGCTGTGGATCACGTAAGGCTCCTTCAGAGCTACTCCGTTTCGGTACACGACGCCGTCTCGCAGATGAATCCGATCTCCTGGAATCCCGATCACGCGCTTTACCAGGTGCAAGTCAGGCGTCTCGACAGAATAGAAGACGATGATGTCGCCGCGCTGAATCGGACGGCTGTGCTCGAAAAATGCCCACGAGGTTGGCGGTGCCGTGGTGATGCGATCGACAAAGACGTGATCGCCAACGAGCAGTGTGTTCTCCATAGAACTGCTTGGGATCTCGAAGGCCTGGATGTTGAAGGCGATGATGAACAGAGCAGTTGCGAGCACCATCGCCATCGACGATAGCGCTTCCATGCGAGTTTCTTTTTTCTTTTCAGGCTTGCTCGCGGTTTGGTTCTTCGACGAGAGTTTGATTCTTGTGCGTCCCATGCATCTGCTCCTGAGAACAGTATGGCAGGAGATGAGAGGTGATGGGGCAGCCGCGTATTTTGCAGCTGCGTTTCTCAACACGCGCAACATCGTCCGCCCGGAGCTGGCCATCGGCCATCTCCGGCCCAGCGGCTACCGCCGCCGGTTCCGTCCAGCGTCGGCATCTCTATAGCAATGCTAGAATCCGAGCATCTTCCACCCTATGTTTTCGTTTGGAATCGCGAGCAAACTGCGCAAAATCGTCGGCTCCGACGCCGTGCTCGACCGTCCGGAAGATCTGATGCTCTATGAATATGACGGATCGCTGGCGCGCGGTGCGCCTCGGTACGTTGCATTCCCGCAGAGCACGCAGCACGTCTCCGAAATCGTAAAGCTTGCGAATCGTGAAGGTCTGGCCATCGTTCCGCGCGGAGCAGGGACTGGCCTGAGCGGTGGATCGATTGCCCGCAAAGGCGGCATCATCCTGGCCTTCGCGCGCATGAATCGCATTCTTGAGATCGATGTTCCCAATCTGCGAGCCATCGTGCAGCCAGGAGTCGTGAACCTCGATCTCAGCAACGCTCTCATGCCGCACGGTTTTTATTTCGCGCCCGATCCATCGAGTCAGAAAGCATGCACGATCGGCGGAAACGTTGCCGAGAACTCGGGAGGGCCGCACACGCTCGCCCTTGGAGTAACCGTGAACCACATCACCGGACTCGAAGTCGTGCTGCCGGATGGAAAAATCACTCAACTCGGCGGCAAAGCTTCGTCGGCGGCCGGATACGACCTCACCGGATTTTTCGTCGGCTCGGAAGGTACGCTCGGCATTGCCACGGCGATCACAGTGAAGATCACGCGATTACCCGAAGCCGTCGCGACCCTGCTCGCCATCTACAACGATGTTCAGGATGCAGCGAATACGGTGGTAGCTCTCACCAGCGAAGGAATTACTCCTGCGGCGATTGAAATGCTCGATGGCTGGACGCTTCGAGCGGTCGAAGCTGCTGTCCACGCCGGATATCCGCTCGATTCAGCCGCAGTGCTGCTGATCGAACTCGAAGGTCTGCGTGAAGTCGTCGATGAGCAGGCAGAGATCGTTTCGCAACTGTGCCGCCGCAGCGGTGCGCGCGAAGTGAAGCGTGCGCGTGACGATCAGGAACGCCAGCTCCTCTGGAAGGGACGCAAGACCGCGTTCGGCGCCATCGGACGCATATCGCCCTCTTATTACGTTCAGGATGGAGTCATTCCGCGAACGCGCATTCCCGAAACACTGCGCAAGATCGAAGAAGTCAGCAAGAAATACTCGTTGACAATCGGGAACATTTTTCACGCAGGTGACGGCAACCTGCATCCACTCATCCTTTTCGACGCGCGCAACGAAGAGGAAACGCGCCGAACCCTCGATGCTGGGCGCGAGATTCTCGAATTCTGTATCGGCGTCGGCGGATCGATTACCGGCGAGCATGGAGTCGGGATGGAGAAGCAGGATCTGATGTGTACGCTCTTCAGCGACTCCGAGCGCGAAGTGATGCACCGCTTACGCAAAGCCTTTAATCCGGATTCGGTACTGAATCCACAGAAGGTTCTTCCCGGAGCACGCACCTGCCGCGAGGCCGTGGCTCCCGGCCACAGCAGTGTCGAAGCTCCAGTTCTGGCTGGTGCGGAGCAGCGGTGAATCAGGCCACGGGAACTCAGGGGGACATCGCATCCCGCTTCGAGCGACTGCTCGGCGCGGATGCGGTCATCGGTGATCCTGAGCGCCTGCAGAAGTACTCGATCGATGGCCAGAGTCCCGAAACGGTACTGCTGCCTAACAACGCCGAGCAAATCGCAGCTGCGCTCAAAGTCGCCAATGAAGAGAACTGGTCGGTGGTTCCGTTCGGCGGCGGTACGCGACAGCACGTTGGTCGCTCCGTGGAAGGAGTAGATGTTGTCCTTTCCACCGATCGTCTCAACCAAATCGATGCGTACGATCCAGGAGACTTAACGATTTCGCTGCAGGCTGGCGCAACCGTCTCTCGGGTTACGGCAGAGTGCGCGCATCACCGGCAGCTTCTGCCGATCGAGAGCTTTCCCGGCTCGACCATCGGTGGAGCTTTAGCGACTGCATCCTCCGGTCCCCTGCGCGCCGGCTTCGGCGGCTTGCGTGATTTCTGCATCGGTATCAGCTTCATCACCGCTGACGGCCTCAGTGGACGCGGCGGCGGACGCGTAGTAAAAAATGTCGCCGGCTACGATCTGATGAAGCTGATGATCGGCAGCTACGGCAGCTTAGGTGTAATCACGTCCGCAAATTTCAAGCTCTTCCCATCTCCTCAGCAGACGCTTACCTGTGTGTGCCAATTTGACACTCTGGCCGAGGCATTCAAGTTTCGTGATTGGCTGCTGAAATCTCCGCTTTCGCCAATTTCCGCCGAATACATCGGACCGGAAGCGGCGGAGTATCTGAAAGACAACCAGCCGCGAGATCCCGACGATTGGGATCCTGAGGCCAGAATCACGAACGACAAACGGGTCTGGCAAGTTGCCGTGCGCTTTGCCGGCAGCGATCGTGCGCTGGCGCGCTCTCGATCGGAGCTAGGCTCTCGAGTCGTGCAAGAAATCAACCCAAACGATGAAGTTGATTTCTGGAACCGGCTCGCCACGTTCGAGCAGCGCCTGAGCAGCCGACATCACAATCCGATGGTCTTTCAACTCGAAGTGCCGCCGGCCGAGTCAGAAAATGCGCTTACTGCGGCTCATGAATCTGCGAGCGAGTACAACTTCGTGGCCGCGATCGTCGGAAGAGCGACTCTGGGATCGTTTGTCGTTGGATTCATCCCGCTGGCAATCGATCCGCCTGCGGTCACGCAGTTTGCCGGCGCGGCTTCTGCGCTTCGAGGGCGACTCTCAAAGGACTGTTCCGCCATCGTTCTCCGCTGTCCGAGAGAAGCAAAACAGCATTTCGATGTCTGGGGTTCAACTCCCACCGATACAGCCCTCATGCAAAAAGTGAAGCGCGCGCTCGATCCCAAAGGCATACTGAATCGAGGACGCTTTCTCGTCGTATGACACCGGATACCAACCTCGAAACAGAGCAGACCGCAGTCGCCGGCCACAGCCTGCACATGGGCACGTCGAACTTCGCCGGAGGCGATCGTCCGACGTGGGACCTTTATGCGACGTGCGTCCATTGCGGTCTCTGCCTGAATCATTGCCCCACATATCGCGTGCTAGGCATGGAAATGGATTCGCCGCGCGGGCGCATCTACCAGGTGCTGCAGGTCGATTCCGGACGGCTCGCGATCGGCGATTCGTTCGTCACCCACATCGACCGCTGCCTCGATTGCCGCGCCTGCGAGACCGCCTGCCCATCCGGCGTGCAGTACGGACACATCGTCGAACGCGCTCGCGCGCAGATCGAGCGGCACTACAAGCGACCGTGGCTCATGCGCCAACTGCGTGCGTTCTTCTACCGGCACGTGCTCGGCAATCCGCAGAGGCTCAGCGCGATCGCCAAACTGTTGCGCCTCTATCAGCGCTCCGGCTTGCAGACCGTCGCGCGATCTTCCGGGCTGCTTCGGTTAATGGGCGTAGCAAAGTTGGAGCAGTTGCAGCCGAAGATCGACGACAAGTTCTTCTTTGACCAAATCGGGAAAGTATTTCCTGCGGAGGGAGAGCGCCGCGCGACAGTCGCCCTTCACGCGGGATGCATCGCCAGCGTTGCCTTCTCTGCTCTGAACGACGCTACAATTCGCGTGCTGACAAAGAACGGGGTCGAAGTCTGGGTCCCGCAGAACCAGAACTGCTGCGGTGCTCTTCAGGCCCATGCAGGCTACCGCGACGAAGCACGAAGACTTGCGCGCCAGAATATCGCAGCGATGCTCGATGACCGCTTCGATGCGATCGTGACTAACGCCGCCGGCTGCGGTTCGACGCTGAAGGAATACGGCGATCTGCTACGCGAAGACGCGAAGCACGATGAAGCTGAGAAGTTCGCAAAGAAGGTGAAAGACATAACCGAGTTTCTGGACGAGCTCGGTTTACGTCCGCCCGCGCGGAAATTAAACATCCGCGCCACGTATCAAGATCCCTGCCATCTCGCGCATGGTCAGCGCATTCGCAACGCACCACGGCAACTCTTGCGCGCCATCTGCCTTGACCTCGAAGAGATGCCACACTCCGACCAATGCTGCGGCAGCGCCGGCAGCTACAACGTCACACAGAACGATCTCTCGATGAAGATTCTGGACGCGAAGATGAGCGACATCGCCTGCACCTCTGCAGAGCTGGTCGTTACGGCCAACGTAGGCTGCATGTTGCAACTGCGTGCCGGAATGGAACGCGCCGGATGCTCTGTTCCGGTTAAGCACGTTATTGAAGTGCTGGACGAGTGTTACTGATTTCCGACCTGCTGAAAGTCCGCATTTCTGTTGCTCGCGCGCTCCACTGATTACACTGTCGTCCCTCGCGCAGCCGCCACTCATCTTACAGCTCTTTGAAGAACTGCTTTTGCTGCGCGGGGGATCTGCTATTTCCGAGCTTGTAAACAAAACAGATCCCCCGCTCCGCAACAGCAAAGCGTTGTAGGACCCACGTGCGTTGCGGCGGAGCGTGGGATGACAAGTCAGGTAGGAACGTCAGCGGAAGAGTTTGAAACTCACGTCGATGTTTATTTTCACAGCCACGGGCTGACCATCCTTGGTGGCTGGATTGAATTTCCAGGTGGAAACTGCGGTGAGCGCCTGACGATCAAGACTCGCTTCAAGCGAGTGTTCGACCTTTGCGTCCCGAATATTGCCTGCCGAATCAATGATGGCGGAAAGCCGTACGGAACCCGAGATGTGCTTCTTTCGAGCGCATTCCGAATATTCCGGCTCCGGTTGTCGGATAGGCTGAGGAGGCTTGATGCCACAGCCAACACGATATACGGACGTTCCATCTTCGAGATGCGCAATGGGCTCAGGAGTCCCGGAACAATTGGCTGCATTCAGCGCAGAGACTTCCCGGTAATCGGCGGGGAGATCGAATAACGCTGGATCCAGTGCGTCCGTCGAAATCTCGGAGGCTTCCGCGGTGAACGCCGTCTCCAGTTGCTGTCCTCGGCGACGCTTTACTTCTATCTTCGCGGGAAGCAGGTCAGGAGTGAGTGTTCCATCGCTGCGCAGGTAATGATCCGGAAAATCAAAAGCCTTGTTCGTGCTTGCATTCTTATCGTTTGGCGCAGGGCACTCGGGGAGGGATGGAACCTGGATGTACCACCCGTCGCGCTCCTGAACGAGTATCGACGTAAGAGGCAGATTGTTGGGGCACGATTCGGGAATGGGATCCTTGTAGATGAAGATTCGAACGTGCTGAGCGTCGAACCCGAGCAGCTTCTGGAATTCTCCCATTTCTTCGATTTCCCGCCTCGTTCTCATTCGGCACGCTGAGGAAGCGGTATTGGGAGCAGAATCATCCTCGTTGGAATCTGCCCTGGGTTCGAGCTGCTGTACGCGGTAGGTCTTCGTTTGCGGATCCAGATGCACGAGGCGGTTGAGGTCACACTGGCGGATATTTACGCGTCTGGTTTCGGGGAACTCGACGCGAATGCGATCGCCATGTACATAGACAACCCTGTCTGAATTAGGCACCGGCCTTCCTGTCGTGTGCATTCGATATTTGAGATCGGCGAAGCAGACGCTGGAGAGGAGAAGTAATGCGACTACGAGACGAGTAGCCATAGAAATTTCGAGACAGGGTACCGCTTCCAAAGCGGAACGTGAAGAGGAGAATTCGTTGACGCAGAAAGTGCTCTTCGGATCTCAGAACGCGGTCTAGGTCAACGAATCGGAAGCCATTTACAATTGAGCCAGTCAGCTCATGGCCACAGTTACTCAAGCTGCCGCCACAGGCGAGCGTTCGGCGATACCTGCGCTTATGCGGGCGGCGGTCTATCACGGTGTTGATGATGTGCGCGTTGAGACCGTTCCGGTTCCGCAGATTGGGCCGGGCGAGGTTCTGATTCGGGTCCATACGTGCGGAATTTGCGGCACCGATCTGAAGAAGATTCATACCGGTTCGCATTCGGCGCCGCGCATTTTCGGCCATGAGACCGCGGGCGTGATCGCCGCGCTCGGCGCTGATGTCGAGGGCTTCGCCGTTGGGGACCGCGTGATGGTCTTCCATCACATCCCCTGCGGCCATTGCTTTTACTGCGAGCGCAAGGTCTTTGCACAGTGCCCGGTTTACAAGAAGGTCGGCTGCACAGCTGGATTCGAACCTTCGGGCGGCGGATTCGCGGAATACGTTCGCGTGATGGATTGGATTGTCGGCCGAGGGCTAGTGAAGATTCCGGACGGCGTCTCGTTCGAGCAGGCGGCATTTGTCGAGCCTGTAAACACCTGCCTGAAAGGGGTTGAGGCGCTGCGGCTTGTCCGGGGCGAGACCGTGCTGGTCATCGGACAAGGGCCGATTGGCATCATCTTGGCTTCCCTGGCGCTCCGGGCGGGCGCTCGGGTGATTGCTTCCGATTTGTACGAGCAGCGGCTTACAATGTCTCTGGAGTATCAGATTTCCGAGACAATCGACGCCTCGAAGTCTGACATGGTCAACGAAGTCCGAGCGCGAACCGACGGACGGGGTGCCGACGCGGTGATGCTGGCCGTCGGCGGCAATGGTCTAATTCGTCCGGCAATGGATGCAGTGCGATTCGGCGGACGGGTGATGCTTTTTGCCCAGACTGCAAGGGGCGAGGCGACAATCGATCCCGCTGCAGTTTGCGTGGATGAAAAGACGTTAATGGGCTCGTATAGCGCCTCGGTTGAACTGCAAGATGAGAGCGCGCGACTGGTTTTTAGCGGAGAAATTGACTTTGCAGGCTTGATCTCGCACCGTTTTCCGCTGACCGAAGCGGTGCAAGCGCTGCATTTGGCTGCCAATCCGCAGCCCGATTCGATGAAGATTGTGATTCAGCCGGCTCACTGAGGCATGGTGCAAGCCCCCGCGTTCTTAAGGACAAAGATTTGAACGGAACCATGAAGGCCGCCGTCCTCTACGGAAAAGAGGACATAAAAATCGAGAAGGTGCCCATCCCTCGCGTGGCCGAGGGAGAGGTTCTGATTAAAGTCCAGGTGGCCCTCACCTGCGGCACCGATCTTAAGGTCTTCCAGCGCGGGTACCACGCGCGCATGATCCAGCCCCCGGCACTGTTCGGGCACGAACTCGCGGGAACGATCGAAGAAGTGGGCGCGGGCGTGAAGGACTTCCGCCCTGGAATGCGCGTTGTTGCGCTGAACTCCGCGCCCTGTGGCGTGTGCTTCTTCTGCCTGAGGAAGCAGCCGAACCTGTGCGAGGACTTGCTCTTCATTAACGGAGCCTACGCCGAGTACATCAAAGTTCCCCGCCGCATCGTTGAAGTCAATATGCTGCGGATTCCTGATAACGTCAGCTTCGAAGCTGCGGCGATGTGCGAGCCGCTGGCGTGTGTCCTGCACGGGCTGAACGAGACTCATCCGGAGCCGGGCGACAGCGTCGTTGTAATCGGAGCTGGTCCCATTGGACTTATGTTCATGCAGGTTGCGAAATTGAGCGGCACTCGCGTAATAGCGGTGGTCAAGCGCGACGAGCAGGTCAAAGACGCTCAGCGGTTCGGAGCCGATGAAGTCGTGCAGATCACAGCGATCGATGATCCTATCGAAGCAGTCCGTGCGTTGACGCCAAAGCGGCGCGGAGCAGATGTCGTCATCGAAGCCGTTGGACGTCCACAGGCGTGGCAGTGGGCGGTGGATATGGTACGCAAAGGCGGCACCGTGAACTTTTTCGGCGGATGCGCCAGCGGGACCAAAGTGGAACTCGATACTCAACGCCTGCATTATTCACAGATCACGCTAAAGGCAACCTTCCACCACACTCCCGAAATGGTACGCAAGGCGTTCGGTCTCATCACGCAGAACAAAATTCAGAGCTCCGACTACGTAACCGGCGAAGCCCCTCTCTCGAACCTCAAAGAAGTGCTGCAGAAGATGCTCGATCGCAGCGGCGAGATCAAAACGGCCATTATCCCGGGCCGTCACTGATTGCGGATGTCCTCGCAAATGCAAAGCTCCCTCGCCCAGAGTGGAACAACCAGCGGATGGGCAGCGCTTCCGCCCGAATACGCGATCCCGAAAACGCCGCCGTCGCTCGAAGAAGCGCGAGCATATTGCGAGCGTCTGGCGCGCAGCCATTACGAGAACTTCAGCGTAGCCACTTGGTTCTTGCCGGAGAAGCTGCGACCGCACTTCTACAGCATCTACGCGTACTGCCGAATCTCCGACGATCTCGGTGACGAAATCGGTGATCCGCAGCAGTCGCTGGCTCTGCTCGACGAATGGGAAGAAGAGCTGAACGCCTGCTATGCCGGAGCGCCGCGGCATCCGGTGTTTGTTGCGCTTCGTCCTACGATTCTCGAATGCAAGATTCCGCGCGATCCCTTCGCGAATCTTCTCGTCGCCTTTCGACAGGATCAGACCGTCACTCGTTACCGCACCTTTGACCATCTGCTCGGATACTGCGTGAACTCGGCAAATCCTGTCGGTAGGCTTGTCTTGTATGCATGCGGGTATTCCGATGCAGAACGCCAGCAGCTTTCCGATTCCACCTGCACCGCACTCCAGCTCGCGAATTTCTGGCAGGACGTTTCAGTCGATTACGGCAAAGGCCGCATTTATCTTCCCCTCGAAGATCTGGAACGCTATGGAGTGGCTGAAGCTGACATCGCACAGCGGCGCTTCACCCCCGCGTTCCGCAGGCTCATGGAATTCGAAGTAGAAAGAGCGCGTGAGTGGTTCCAGCGCGGGCGTCCACTCATCGGAATGGTCGATCGCGAACTGGCAGTCGACATCGAGCTGTTCAGCCGGGGCGGCGAGGAGATTCTGAACTGCATCGAGCGCCGGGATTTTGACGTGCTGCGCGCGCGTCCGGCGATTTCGAAATCGCGCAAGCTGGCTCTGGTCGCCAAAGCCGCCGCGCAGGCGCTCTGGAGCAAGCTGTGAACGATCCGCGCGTGAACATGGCATATGCCGTCTGCCGCGGCATTGCTCGACGCGAAGCGCGCAACTTTTACTACTCGTTCCTGGCCCTTCCCCGGGCCAAACGCAATGCGCTTTCTGCTGTGTATGCGTTCATGCGCCATGCCGATGATCTCAGCGACGATCAAAGTCGCCCAGTGGAGGAGCGTAAAGCCCGTCTAAATAGTTGGCTGATGGAGTGGCACCGCGTGCAAGAAGGCACTCCGAGTGATGATCCGGTTTTTCTCGCCCTGTCCGACGCACAAAGGAAATTCCAGATTCCACCTGAGCTTCTTGACCAACTCGTCCAAGGGACGAGCATGGATCTTGAAGCAGCTCCCTCGGCGGCTGGCGCAGACTGCCAGTCCGGAGGAGGAACTGCGACTCTCGCTGCTGTCCGCGTACACCGGACCTTTGCCGACCTGTATCGCTATTGCTATTTCGTCGCGTCCGTTGTGGGTCTCGTGTGCATTCGCATTTATGAATATGAAGACCGGCACGCTGAGGAATTAGCCGAGCGCTGCGGCGTCGCGTTCCAGTTGACTAACATTATTCGGGATGTAAAGGAAGACGCGTCGCTCGGCCGGGTGTATTTTCCTGAAGAGGATCTAGCAAAATTCGGCTTGTCGGCTGAAGATTTTCTGAACGATGGCGGAAAGCGCCTCGATCCGGAGCGTCTGCGCGCATTGCTCGCCGTCGAGGCAGAACGTGCGCGCGAATATTACAGATCCGGATTCGAGCTGATTCCACTCATCCACCGCGACAGCCGCGCAGCGCTCTGGGTGATGGTCACAATCTATAGTCGGTTGCTGGAGAAGATCGCGAAGAGCAACTACGACGTGCTTCGTCGTCGCGTCCGCCTGAGTGCTGCCGAGAAATTCGCGATGCTTGGGCGGGGGCTCGTGAAGTCGATCTTTCGCACTGTCTAGATTGTCCAACGTACTTCTAGATTGTCCACCGATTGAGGTGACCACAGCAGAAACACAGGACCCTTCGACTCCGCGCTCCGCGCAAAAAGCGCGCGGAACGCTCCGCTCAGGGTGACACGGGTTGGGGGGTGCCACCCACAGCTAGGGAGCGTAGCTAGTAAATACGTAGAAGAAGATGCATAAACACCGGAGTGCCAGAGTGGGAATTGTCGGCGGGGGCATCGCCGGGCTCTCTGCAGCCTGCGCTCTGGCGGACTCAGGATTTCAAGTTACGGTCTTCGAGCGCCGTCCATTCGTCGGCGGACGTGCTTCTTCGTACGAGCATCCCGGAACGGGAGAGACGGTCGATAACTGCCAGCATGTGCTGCTCGGTTGCTGCACCAATCTGCTCGACTTCTATCACCGCATCGGAGTCTCGGATAAGATTCGCTGGTTCGATACGCTGACGTTCATTGAACCTGGTGGACGCCGCTCCGAGATTGCTCCATCCGCGCTACCACCGCCTCTGCATACTGCACCGTCGTTTCTGAAAGCCGCCTCTCTCTCCATCCGCGACAAACTGGCAATCGGACGCGCCATGTTCGCCCTCATGGGACCGCTCCCTCCTGACAGCTCGAAAAGCTTCTTCGATTGGTTGCGTGAGCACAATCAGACACAACGAGCCATCGACCGATTCTGGAAAGTAGTCCTGGTAAGTGCAATCAATGAGGATTTAGAGCGCATCTCGGTGCGCTACGGCGCGCAAGTCTTTCGCGAGTCCTTCCTGAAATCAGCGGATGCGGGAAAAATGGGTGTTCCTACCGTTCCCCTTTCGGACTTGTACGCCAGCGCCATCGGCTACATCGAGCAGCGTGGCGGCCGGGTCTTATTGCGCAACAGTATTGAAGCCGTGGTTCCGAGCTCCGAGCAAGTTCTTCTTCAAGGTGTGGGGCTTTCGGAGTCCTTCGATTACGCAATTCTCGGGGTCCCTTACTACGCGCTCGGCAAGCTGCTACCGGCCCAAAATGGGACAGGCGCGCTAAGCATGACACTGCGTCAGCAACTCGAGCTATTCGAGAGTTCACCAATTACAGGAATTCATCTGTGGTTTGACCGCGAGATCACCGATCTTCCTCACGCAGTCTTGCTCGACCGCACGATCCAGTGGATGTTCCAGAAATCGAAGCTCCAGCCACGGCGCCAACAAGAGAATCTGCAAGGAAGCTATATCGAGCTGGTGGTCAGCTCATCGAAGTCGCTCGTCCAAATGGGGCGGCAGGAGATTATCGACCTTGCCCTGCGCGAATTAGCTGAATTCTTCCCTGCCGTAAAAACCGCGACGCTTTTGAAGGCGACAGTGGTAAAGGAAGTTCACGCGACCTACTCAGCACTGCCGGGCTCGGATTCGTATCGGCCCAACGCGCGTTCACCGTGGCCGAGAATCTTTCTCGCCGGAGATTGGACTGCAACCGGCTGGCCGGCGACGATGGAAGGCGCGGTGAGAAGCGGGCACAACGCAGCGCAGGTCGTAGCCGACGTAGCAAGCAACCCTCAGAGATTTCTCGTTGAGGATCTTGCCGCTAAGGGTCTTATGCGTTGGCTCTAAACGCAATTACCAGATCGTTTTCACAAGAGGACTCGCCTGAATTCGTTCATCGGCGGTGACGAGGGATATTCCTTCTGCGCGCGCGGTTGCGCCGATAAGTCGGTCGGCAGGATCGGCTGGGTAATCAGGAGGAAAAAGAGCGGCCACCGTTGCTATCTCTGGTGTGATCTCCTTTACAACCACATCTTCCACCAGCTTCCAGATCGAAGATTCTATGGTGCCCGAAATCTCAACTCGGCCTCGCGACATCTGCTGAGCGATTTCCCACAACGTGATCGATGCAATCGCCACCCCTTTTGATTTGCTGGCCCGCCGAATCGCTGATGCAGCGGTTCTCGAAAGTCGCTTCGGGTTCAGAGCAGCCCAGACCAGCACCTGGGTGTCGAGCAGAATCAACGAAGTGCTTCCCAAGCTTCCGGTGGATAAATGGGAGACTCAATATCGCCCACGATTCTCATTTTGCCTTTTAGTCTGCCCAGCCATTCATGCTTTTCTCCTTCAACTGGCACAAGCTTGGCCACTGGTTTTCCCCGCTTGGTAATTGTGATCGGCCGTCTTGTTTTTTGAACCGTGTCCATCAATTTCAGGCACTGGCTCTTGAATTGACCTGCCGGCATGGTCTTCATTGGGTCAGCCTCCTCATGGTCATCTTAACATGACCATGAGCTATGTTCTGAGCAAAACAATTCCACCGAGCACCAGTATCCCCGAGATCCATCGGCGTTTCGTCACATGTTCCTTCAGTATGAACTTCGCGCCGATCAGGTTCAGCAGGAAGCTCATCGATGCCGAAGCGGGAATCACGATGCTGAGGTCGATGATCGAGAGGGCGGCGAGCATGGTGAAGAAGCTCAGGGTCATGGCCGTCAGTCCGATGAAGAACCACGGTTCAGTGAGCACACCGCGAACTACTCCCCAGAGTCCTGCGCGTCGGCGGATCTCGCCAAAGTCGCCTACCCGGCGCATGGCTTTTGCCGTGGACATATCTCCCGCCGAGTTGAGGCCGACGAGCACGAGAATCATCAGCCATGTGGTTACGAGGCTGTGGTGATTCACGAGCGCGTCTCCGGAACTTCGAGGTGAGGACTCACGCCTTCCGGCGTCGGCACCACGGTAAGCGAATGGCCGCCGGTGATCAATCCGACACCAAGGCTGATCATCGCGATTCCAATCCAGCGTGTGAGCGGAACTCTCTCGCCCAGCATGAAATGCGCTAGCAATGCCGTAAGCACGTAGCCGAAGGTTGTGGAAGGCATGATGTACGACAAATCTGCCCAGGAGAGCGAGGCCAGGTAAGAAAAGTAAAAGAGCGCGAGCAGCGCGATGCCGAGTGCTACGTACGGATGCAGCGGAGCCAGAATCAGATCACGCAAGCGATGGACGGAAATTTCTCCAATCTGCTTCATCCCCTTCGCGACATACACGTCACCAAGTGTGCTGCCGATGACGATGAAGGCCAGCAGCAGGTAACGGAGAAAGTTCATGCTGTGGACATGCTGATGCGCAGGTGTGCTTTGTTCAACTTCTGGCATTCTCAGTGGTCGTAAAAAGGACTAGATGTGCAGGGTATCAGATGGGTTTCAACAGAGATCAAAAGCAAAACACGACAAGGATTTCACGGATGCCACGGATTACACGGATTCAAGCAAAATGGATTGATCTTTAGCAGAGGCGTTGAGTACCACAGTTGCGAGCTCGATTTGAGCATCTGTGTGATCCGTAAAATCCGTGCGATCCGTGTCGTGTTTTGGTTTTAAACCGCCGACTCGGCGAACTTGGCTGGGTAGGCGTACTTGCGAGCGTGTGAGTTGATTTCCTGGCGCAGGTCTTCCCAAATCGATTCGGGCATTCCCAAAAATATTTCAACAACTTTGGGATCGAACTGCCTTCCCGAGAAGCGTTTGATCTCTTCCCGCGCAGCTTGCACGCTCTGCGCTGCGCGATACGGACGATCTGAGGTGATCGCATCGAGGGTATCGGCGACCGCGAACAATCGCGCGCCGATGGGAATGTCGTCACCTACAAGACCCCGCGGATATCCCGTGCCATCGTATTTTTCCTGGTGCGCATACACGATCTCAGCCGCGTCAGCCAGGAACGGAATCTTCTTGAGCATGTGATAGCCGCGAGCGCAGTGCTCGCGCATGATCATGATCTCTTCCTGCGTGAGCGCTCCGGGCTTGCGCAGGATCGCATCGGGAATGGCCATCTTGCCGATGTCGTGCAGGAAGGCTCCCCGTGCGATTACGCGAATCTTCTCGCCCGACATTCCCATCGCGCGCGCCATGGCAATCGTGAATGCAGTCACGCGCTTGGAGTGTCCTTCGGTCTCGGCGTCTTTCAAATCGAGGGCATCGCCGAGAGCTTCGAGTGTGATGTCGTACGAACGCTCGAGATCCGCCATCGTCTGGCGGAGCTGCTCCGTACGAGCTTGCACCAGCGATTCGAGATTCGATTGATAAGCGCGATTTTCCAGCCGGAGCTTGCGGTGATCGAGAGCACGCTTGACCATGGCGAGGAGCTGGTCACGCTCGAACGGCTTCAGCAGATAATCGTAAGCGCCGTTGCGAATGGCGGCTAGCGCAACTGAGATATCGTGGACGGCCGTCACCATGATGGCCGGCATGTCCGGATAGCAATCCTGCACGCGATCGAGCAGCGCGATCCCGTCCATCTCCGCCATCATCAGGTCGGAGAGCATGAGCTGAAACTCTTCGCCGGATCCAAGAATTTCCAGCGCCTGCTTTCCTGACGCTGCCTGCATCGTGACGTAGCCGGCATTCTGAAGCATCGACGAGACGATCTCGCGTATCGCCTCTTCGTCGTCAACGACCAGAATCCGTTCGGGTGTCATGGATGGCTTGTGGAAATTCGGTGGAAGCTTTGTCATTCTAACCACTTTCGTCAAGGTTCCACCTCAAGCTTTTCACCGAGACGCCCACCGGAAGTAACGCTAAGGGCAAATTCAGGTGACGATACTTTGAGCTGTTCGCGCTCGGTCATCCCTCACATCGGCAGATTGGGCTGAAACATGATTTGGGTCACCTGTCTTGGAAGGCGGCGGAAACATCCCACGGCTATGGGCCTCGGACTCCCAACCAGCAGATTCTTCCATGTAACAGTTACATAGGACAGAGATCATGGATACCCAAATGTGGTATCCGGATACCACATTTGGGACCTCCCGTACCTGTGGAAAACTCTGGATTTCCGAGTATTCGTCGCCTGACTTTGCAAAACTGCAAAACACCTTAGGCACCAAATTCACACATGTCGCAATGCGTAGCCCTTCAAATCCGCCATTATTCAGTTCCTCCACCCCAAATCCCGAGCTGCACCTGAGGTGCTCGGTCCAGCAACATTCGATTGGCGATCAAACTGCTCTATTGCACGTCGAGAGCGAAAAAGAACCAGAGCAAAAGGGGCCCTTGAATGTCGAGTCGAGTTGACGGAATCCAGCTAGCAGCTTTTCTCCCCATTATTCGTCATGCGGAGCAGGCTTCTGTCGATCATTATCGCGATGTGTTTGAAGGAAACCGCCATCGCGTCTATTCGCTTTCGTACTACATGACCGATAACGAGCTTACGGCCGAGGATGTAATGTCGGCTACCTTTTGCCGCGCTTTTGCGGCCAGCCACAAGCCGGATGCGGAAACCATCGACCGCGCTCTCGTGACTGAACTCCGCGAACTTACTCCGATCGGCAACCTCACCGTCCAGTGCCAACCAGCAACTCAGGTGAATGAAGTGCGCCGCAATACACGGCGCGCCGATCTGGAGCGCGCGGTCGTTCAACTGCCCGCCACCGAGCGGCTAATCTTCCTCATGCACGACGTCGAGAATTACGATCACGCTCGCATCGCCCGCACCATTGGAATCACGGAAATGGAATCGAAAGCCGGTCTCTTCCAGGCTCGGCTCAAATTGAGAGAACTTCTGTCGAATTAAGCTCGGGTGCTCTGGCCATCCCGCAGGGCTAGATTGAACGAGCTTTGATCGCGCACTGCGGGATCACCCGATCTGCTTTGCTTTTTGCCGCTCTTCCCGCTTGCGCTTCGCCCAGCCTTCCTTCACAACCTGTACACCGCGCCCTATCGCGAGTGAGTCTGCGGGAACATCAGCGGTAATGCACGAAGCTGCCCCGACGTAGGCTCCTTGCCCAATCTTCACTGGCGCAACCAAGGTCGAATCGCTCCCCACAAATGCGCCATCTTCGATGACCGTCTTGTGCTTGTGAACGCCGTCGTAGTTGCAGGTGATCGTTCCCGCGCCAACATTTACTCCGGCGCCGATTTCGGCATCGCCCAGGTAGGTGAGGTGATTGGCCTTCGAACCTTTTCCCAGTCGCGCCTTCTTCGTCTCGACAAAATTGCCGACGTGCGCCCCCTCGCCGATTTCGCTTCCCGGCCGTACGTGCGAGTACGGACCGATGATCGCTCCTGTCGCGATCGAGCTCTCGTCAATGATGCAGCCGTACCGGATATGCACGTCGTTCCCAAGTTGGGAATTACTGATTACTGAATAAGAACGCACGCGACAGTTCTCGCCCAGCGAAGTTTTGCCGAGGAGCTGCACGAAAGGCTCGATTGTGGTGTCAGCAGCGACGCTTACCTCGTCATCAATTACGCAAGTCTCAGGACGAAAGATGGTCACGCCCTGGCTCATCAAGGCCCGCGTCTTGCGCATGCGCATGTTTGCATCGAGGCTCACGAGTTCCGCAATGGTATTGCCGCCTAGCACTTCATCGGGATCTTCTGCGCGAATCGCCATTACTTTTTGCCCTTCGGCCACCAACAAGGCAGCCATATCTGTCAGGTAGTACTCACCGTGAGGATTGTCGGTTTGCAAGCGATCGATGTTTGAAAACAGCGGCTTGGAATTGAACGCGTAGAACCCTGAATTGATTTCGCCGATGTTCGACTGCTCGGGCCGGAGCGACTTCTGCTCCACGATCGCAGCGACGCGATCGGTGGATCCTTCGCGCAGCACGCGTCCGTATCCAGTGGGATCGGCCGGACGGGCGGTGAGGATGGTCATCGCGGCATCCTGGGCGATGTGAAAGTCGCTGATGCGGCGAATCGTCTCAGGACGAATGAGCGGCGCATCTCCCGACAAAACTAAGAAGCTCCCGAAACGGGAAAGTTCCTTGCGAGCGCTCTGGATGGCGTGCCCCGTACCGCGTTGCTGTGCTTGAAGCACAAAGTTTACGCCGGTGTGCGCCACTGCAGCGCGCACGCGCTCGGCTTCGTGTCCGATGATCACGTAGATGTTCTCTGCCGGCACCACTTCCGCTGCAGATCGAATCACATGCGCCAGCAGCGGCTTGCCGCCAACTTCGTGCAAAACCTTAGGCCGCTTCGATTTGAGCCGAGTTCCCTTCCCGGCCGCCATGATGGCAATTGCGAAATCCTGTGATGACATGGAATTCATGTTACGGCAAAACAGTACGGGTATCGCGCGTCTGGACCGACGCGCGCGCCCGCGCGGTTTTTTGTCTGCACAAGATTATGTTTAGCGCCATCGATGAGGTTGAACTCACATCCCAATCAAACACCCGGCCGAGGGCGGCCGCCGGTCCGACGATTATTTGCATTTTTCTGCAAACGGCAGCAGCTCCCATGCATCTCATTACTTGCTCCCAAGTTCTGCAACTCAGCGAATGAGGTTTGCGTATTGAGGGAGAGAGTCGTTATGAGTTGCAGAGTTCTTCGCGTTCAAATCTTTGTAGTCGCTGCCGTGCTATCGATCGCAATGCTGCTTTTTGCGGCAACGCATCGGGAAAGTGCGGCGGGCCCGCATTATAAGACGGTCATCGACCTCAGCACTTCGATCCCAGCTAATTCGGAGACGATCGTGCCCCAAACAACGCTGGTGTCGCCAGCGGAATTTGGCGGCGCATGGAATCTCGAGACTCTGCCGTCCACTCGCCTCATCGCTCCGGTGGCCGTGATCGAAGCCGAGCGCAAGAACTTTCCCAATTCGGAATCGCTGATCACAATGGATGACGTGGCCAACTACGAGCGGCTGCATGGCGCCGTGCCGCAGGGATCGATGATCCTGCTGGCGTCATCCAAATCCACCTCTACTCCCGTGCTGAACCATGACGCTCTTCACTTCCTCGCCGAAGCGCGGAACATCGTCGCGATCGGTGGCGCAGGAACGCAGCTTACCTCGCCCGACGAGAACACCTATCTCGCTAAGAAGGGTATGTACGAACTGGAAAACATCAGCAATCTTTCCGTCGTACCGCGTTCGGGAGTGGTCGGGGTCGCCGCGCCGGCAAAAATCGCCGGAGCCGCCGTCGGCCCGGTACGGCTGATGGCTCTCGTGAAGTAATTACACTCCCATCTCGCCACCGTCTTTCCCATTTTGGTCCTACGTTTTTCGCTTGACTTTCGCCTGATTTCGTCATAGCACAGAAGTAGAGCTGGTCGGTGCAAAGCGAGAACAATATGCGTCTTCTGAACCCCACCATGCCGGTGCTCTCTTGTGAACACCAAGGGGCCATCCTGGCACCGAATACGCCCTGCCGGAGGAGATTGACGAGATTCCACGAGATCCGATCAGATTCGCATGAGATTGACCCATGAAATATCTCATTGAACGCGAAGAGATATCTCATGAGATCGGATGAGATTTGACGAGACTTAAGGCAGTAACCGAGACGAGGCAGGCGTCCTGTGATTGCGATCACGGTGCCACATTTGCCGGGCACCGACTCGGCAGACCGCATCCTGACCCCAAAGCAAACGCGGCCTTGGCGTGGGTTCCTCTGGGGTAACCAAAACTGTGGGGCGCCCCGGGGGTAGCGTCTAGAAGTCTTGGCGTGACCGCCTGGAAAATTCCGCGTAGCAAGCTTCATCGCGCTCCGCTCTGGTAGCTTTGATCTATGCCGCCGCAACTAGCCGTAATTCGGGATGCTATCGAGCCGCTATGGCAGGTTCGCGACCAGCAGCAGCATCTGCGCGAACTGATCGCCACCGACGCCGAGCTGAAGGAAGCTCCGCTGCGGCGCGATGTCCGCAACCTCGGACGCATTCTTGGCGAGGTCATCAAAGAGCAGGCGGGGGTGGAGGTCTTCGCGTCCGTCGAACGGCTGCGGAACTTGAGCATTGAGCAGCGGGAGAAAGGACGCATCGCGAACGATCCGTCGCTTCCTTCGATGGATCTGAAACATGCGTTTCTCGTCGTTCGGGCATTTGCGATCTACTTCGAATTGGTAAACCTCGCTGAGACCAATCATCGCAAGCGTCGTCGTCGCGCCGCCCAGGTGAATCACAGCGCGCCTCAGGCTGGAACCATCGCGGGAACCTTCCGGCGCTTCAAGAATGCCGGGATCAGTCTCGAGCAGACGCTTGCAGCGCTGCGCTCGATTTGCGCCATTCCGGTATTCACAGCGCACCCTACTGAGATCGCAAGACGAACGGTGCTCATGAAGCGTGAGCGCTTGTCGAAACTGCTGGAGGCTCTTGACAACGCTCCGCTCACCGACGAAACGGCGGAGCAGGTGGCCGAGCAGATCGCCGCAGAGATTACGGCGCTGTGGCAGAGCGATGAAGTCCGCCGCCGCACGCCTACGGTCCGCGACGAAGTGAAAATGGGACTTGATTACTATCGCGGCAGCCTCATCCGCAGCGTGCCCGAGGTGTACGACGAAATCGCGCGTGCGCTGAATGGTGAATACGATTCCCGCGTCACCGCCGCTGAACTTCCACGCACGATCGCGTTCGGATCATGGATCGGCGGCGATCGTGATGGCAATCCGTTCGTTACAGTCTCCAGCACGCAGCAGGCGCTGCAATTGGCGCGTGAACTGATCCTGCAGCAGTATGTCGAACTTATTCGCGACCTGATTGTGCTGTTGAGTTCGGCGACGAGCATCAGCGGCATCTCCGCCGAGCTACGAAACGCGCTGAAGAAATACGCCACTGATTTTCCTGACGTGCATGCGCGCGCGCTCACCTACTCCGAGACGGAGGCGTACCGGCATTTTCTGCTCTACGCGCTCGAACGGCTCACCCGCGCTGCGAAAAGCCAGGCACAGGGCGCCTACGCTTCGCCCGAAGAGTTCATTGCTGACTTGCGCCTGGTGCGCGACAGTCTTGCGCAAAATTGTGGTGGACGCATCGCCGAAGAGCTGCTCGATCCGCTTGTGATTACCGTCGAGACCTTTGGGTTCCATCTGCACACGCTGGACATTCGTCAACATGCCAAGCTGCACATTGAAGCGATTCAGGAACTGAACGCGGCCACAGGCGACCGACTCGGAGCCACTTCCGAAAACACGCAGCTCGTGCTCGACACCATGCGCGCGGTCGCGCAGCTAAAGCGAGAGTATCCGGCCAACGCCATTCGCACGTATGTAATCAGCGGTGCAACTTCGGTGCAGGATGTCTTCAACGTTGTTCGGTTGGCTGCGATCTGCGGCGTCCAGGTAGCGGCAAAGGATCACGATCCTGGAATCATGCCGGTGCCGCTGTTTGAGTCGATTCAGGATCTGCGGGGGTGTCCGGAAATCTGCCGCGAGCTGTGGACCGACGCGAGCTACGCCCCGCTTCTCAATTCATGGAATCGCAGGCAGGAAATCATGCTTGGCTACTCCGACAGCAACAAAGACGGAGGCATGCTCACCAGCCTTTGGGAGATCTACAAAGCCCACCGCGAACTGCATCGTGTAGCTCGCGAGTGCAACGTACATCTCACGCTCTTTCACGGGCGCGGCGGCACTGTCGGTCGCGGCGGTGGGCCCACGCACCGTGCCATGGTCGCGCAGCCGGTCGGAGCATTTACTGGGCAATTCAAAATCACCGAACAGGGCGAAGTCCTGAATTGGAAATACGCGGAACCGATTCTCGCCGAGCGGTCGCTTGAGCTCATGGTAGCCGCTTCACTCGAAGCGCTTGTTCGTCCTAACGGGCCGCGCGAAGGAGACGACGCGCAGTGGCAGCCTGCGATGGAAGAGCTATCGCGTGTGGCATTTGCTTACTATCGGAAGCACATCGCAGAGAATCCCGACATTCCGGTGTACTTCGAACAATCGACCCCTGTAGGCGAGCTGCAGAACGTGAAAATCGGCTCGCGTCCATCAAAGCGCAAAGCAACTCGCAGCCTCGAAGACCTGCGCGCAATTCCATGGGTCTTCGGCTGGATGCAGAGCCGATGCCTTCTGCCGGCATGGTTCGGCGTGGGCCATGCTCTGGAAGAATTCGGCAAGACGCAGGGCGGACTCGAGACCCTGCGTCGCATGTACCGGCAGTTCCCGCTATTCAATGACCTGATCGGCAATGTCGAAATGGGACTGGCGAAGGCGGACTTCAACATTGCCCGGCTTTACTCAACCCTGGTCGCCGATGCCGCACTGCGCGCTCGAGTGTTCAAAGTCCTTGAAGAAGAATTTCATCGCACCACCAGAATGCTGCTTCAGATTACGGGACAATCGGAGCTGTTGGAGAAGAATCCCATTTTGGCACGATCAATCCGGCTGCGGAATCCGTATGTCGATCCCATGAGCATCATGCAGGCCGAGTTGCTGCGCCGTAAGCGCGCGGGACAGGAAGGCAAGGAATTGGATTACGTGCTCGGAGCAACCATCAACGGAATCGCCGCCGGTTTGCGCAACACAGGATAGAAGGGCGGGTTATGTTCGCCGGGGTGGCTGCAGTGTACCTGTCCAACAAACTGTCATCCGTCGCGCCGTCACCAATCCGCTTGCGGCAGGATAATCATGTTTTACGGCGCGGGGGACCTGCTGTTTGAAAGCTGGAGGCGCAAGGAAAAACAGATTCCCCGCGCAGCAAGAACAAATTTTGGGGATCTGGATTGCTTCGCGGCTGCGCGAGGAATGACAGTATTTAGCGACAGGTTCGGGAGATAGGAATTCCTTGTACCCTATTCATTACTCAATGAACAATCATCGTTCACATCTTTCAATGAACCGAGTCTTTTTCCTGATCATTTCGGCCACACTGCTGTGGTCTTCCTGCGGCGGGAAGAAGAGCACCACAAGCACGGGAGTCTCCATCACTATTTCCCCGACAAGTGCCAGCATAGCTGCTGGAACTACGGAGCAGTTCAGTGCGACAGTGACTGGCTCGACGAATACTGCAGTGACGTGGCAGGTGAATGGCGAAAACGGTGGTGATGCCATCCTGGGAACCATCGATGCCAACGGCCTGTACAAGGCTCCAAATGTTCTGCCTCCAAACACTACGGCGGTAACGATCACTGCGATATCGCAGGCGGATACGACCAAGACGGCTGTAGCCACTCTGACCCTCACGGCTCCTGCGGTAACGATCACAATTGCGCCGACGAGCGCTACGGTGGCCGCGGGCGCTACGCAGCAGTTCACTCCGACTGTGACGGTGACCGGCAGTTCGAACAACGCGGTCAACTGGAGCGTGAATGGAGTCCAGGGCGGCGATGCCATCCATGGCACGATCGATGCCAATGGCGTCTATACAGCTCCGCTTTCGCCTCCCAAAGCAGGAATTACGGTCACAGCGACTTCGCAGGCTAACACCGCCTTCTCCGCCTCTGCTCCAGTGACGATACAGTTCGGGAACGCCAGCCTGACGGGAACGTATGTTTTCTTCGCCAGCCGCCTCAGTGACAGTTCCGGTTCGGGATTCGAGTATCGAGCGGGCACGTTCGTCGCGGATGGTCAAGGCAATCTCACCGGAGGCATTAACGATGTCGCCCAGGGAACGGCCGGGACTCTGGGTAGCGGATCGTACACCGTCCACGCGGATGGACGCGGTTCTTTGACCTTTACCGACGATGGAGGCACACATATTTTCGCGTTCGCCCTAACGTCGAATACCCGTGGCCAGCTCATCGCTTTCGACTCTGGACCAGTGATCTCCGGCTTCATTCGCCAGCAGGACCAGACCGCCGCAGGCACCGCGCCGAGTGCAACGTACGTCTTTGCGATGAGTGGCGACAGCGGCGGTCCGGCGGCAGCGGTCGGCCAGCTCTCTTTCGGGACAAGCAGTGGAACGGAAGATTTGAATGCGAATGGCGCCATCAGCAGTGTTCCAATTACGATCTCGGGCCTGAGTTTGGGAACCGGTGGACGCGGTGGCATGCAGATCAATGGAAACGGCTTTGTTCTCTATGTCGTCGATGCGTCAACACTGGTGCTCCTGAACACCGGAGCCAGCAGCACTCATTTGGCAGGAATTGCTTACGCGCAGTCCGGGACATTTTCTTCAGCTTCGCTGGGGACCAGCGCATACCTCGTGAGCGGGGTGTCCACCGGCAGTTCCCCAAAGGCATACGCGCAAGCAGGAAGGTTCGATACAAACAGTGCGGGCACAGTGGTTAATGGCGTCCTTGATGCGATGACGGCAGGAGGAACGCCTGCGAATTCCCAATTTGGGTCTTCTGTTTCCTACACGGTGGATGCAAGCGGACGCGGCACATTTTCCACCGGAGCTTCGGCTGGGAATACAAGCTTTATCTTCTGGCTGGCTTCTCCAAAGCAGGGAGTGATCATGTCCGCCGATTCCGGCGGACCGGCGGCAACGGGTCTGCTGCTGCAACAGCAGACCGGCATTCCTTCGGTCACTGGGGGTTTTGCTCTCGCTCTAGCAGGAACAGACTCAACCGGAGCCGCGGTTCAAGCCAGAGATGCTCAGCTTACGATTGCCGGTTTCGGTCAGTCGTCGGGAACGCAAGACGTGAACGCAGGCGGGAGTAACCAGACTACGTTTCCAATCTCCGGCGCAGGCGTCACGATCTCCAACACCTCGACCGAGCGTGGCACCGCGTCGATTCCAGGAGCAACGGTTGGAACAGTCTCGACGCCTGGACTGACGGGCACTGTGTACTTCGTCAGCGCCGATCGATTCCTGATGTTGACGCCGGGACAAGGTTCTCCCGCGTCTTCTCCCGTTTTGTCTGGAATTGCAGAACGACAGTGCTCCGATTGCACATTTTGAAATTGGTGTTTATGCGCCGCCTGTTTTGTTTTTTACCGCTTCTCTTGCTGTTCTGCGTGTCGTCGATGCACGCGCAGGAGCGCAGCAAGCGGCTAATTCTGAAGGATGGCACGTACCAGATCGCCACGAAGTGGGAGATCCATGGCGATCGCGTCCACTTCTACAGCGCCGAGCGCTACGACTGGGAAGACATTCCCAACAGCCTCGTGGATTGGGATGCGACCAACAAATTTAATCAGCAGAACCCTCGCGGAGCTAATGCAAATGTCAGCCCGGATGAAGTGAAAGAAGTTGATGCGGAGGAGAAAGCTGAGCGCGAGAAGGAAGAAGCCGCGCGTCCACTGGTTGCCCCTGGGCTGCGCTTGCCCGACAGCGGCGGAGTTTTTCTGTTCGACACCTTTCGTGGACAGCCTCAGCTCGTCGAAATTCCTCAGAATGGCGGAGAGCTGAACAAGCAGACCGGGCGGAACATCATGCGCGCCGTCATCAACCCCATTCCCACGGGTTCAAAACAGAGCATTGAACTCAAAGGGGCACACGCGAACGCGCAGGCGCACGAGACGACACCAACCCTCTTCGTCGATGTCACGCCATCAACCTCCGACACGCAGGACAATAAAACCGCTTCCGAGCTGAACTCGGCTGATCGATTCAAGATCGTGCGTGTACAGGTGAAGAAGAACACGCGTGTGGTCAGCAACGTGAAGATTTCCCTTTTGGGGAAGGTCAGCAATCAGGAAGACATCATTCCCACCACCGCTGAGCAGGTGAACGGAGGCGAGTGGCTGAAGCTCACGCCTCAGCGTCCGCTGGAACCGGGAGAGTATGCGGTCGTCGAAATGCTCGATTCCAAAACGATCAACATGTTCGTGTGGGACTTCGGTGTGAATCCAAACGCGCCCGCGAATGCGAGCGCTTGGGTTCCGCAGGCGATCAAAGGGAAACACGCTTCGAGTGAGACGAACCCGACTCTGAACCCTCGCCCGAAATGAAGTGGCGACGAACGGACCGCCGCGCGCCCTCGCGCGGGTTTTCGGTTTCGTGCGAGACCCGATGGGGACATGAGGCATTCTGGTGGTGCTGCGAAAAACCCGGCCGTCGGTCCGCGGACCTACACTGGATCAAAAGGGGCTACTGCAGCATGCCCTGCTGGGCTACGGCGATATTGTCGCGAGTGGAGTTCTTGACCATGTACATCATCTCGTCGGCCTGACGGATGATCTCGTGCGCGCTCTTGGCGTCTTCAGGATACGTCGCCACGCCCATGCTGGCGCGGACGTTGAGATTCAGCTTTTCTTCTTCGAGGAACGTGGAGCTTCGCAGAACGTTGAGCAGGCGCAACGCTACTACCATCGCGGAATCTTTTCCCGTTTGGGGAAGCAGAACTACGAATTCATCGCCGCCGTAGCGGAAGGCGTAGTCGATCAGGCGCAGGTGCGATTTGATCTTGAAGCCGATCTCGTTGAGCAGCTTGCTGCCGACCAGGTGGCCGTGAGTGTCGTTGACCTGCTTAAAGTGATCGAGGTCGATAAACACCACGCTGAACTCGTAGTTGAAGCGATGCGAGCGATAGACCTCAGCTTCGAGCGTCTTGTACAGATGGCGTGCGTTGTAGAGGCCGGTGCAATCGTCGGTGATCGTGAGTTCCTGGATCTTCTCGACGGCGCGCGCGTTTTCAATCGCGATGGCCGCGTAATCGCAGAGCGCGTGCAGGAAGAACATCTCGTTGTCGGAGAAGCTTTCCATCGCGCAATTGATGAGCTGGATCACGCCGAGCACGCGATGCTTCGATTTGAGCGGCACGCAGATGATCGAGCGCGTCTGCCACTTGGTCATCTCGTCGATACGCTTGGCGAAGCGAGGATCGTTGTAAACGTCAGGCACGAGGAGCGACTCGCCGTGTTTAGCCACCCATCCCGCAATGCCTTCTCCCACTTTGAGACGGATGCTTTTGAGGGCGTCGGCAGCGTCACCGACGGCGATAGCAAAGTAGAGCTCGTCTTTTTGCTCATCGACCATCAGGAGCGACCAGGTGTCGGGCCGGAAGAAGACGGCCATCTTCTCCATGATGGTCTGCAAGATCGAATCGAGGTTCAGCGAGGACGTGAGGGCTTTAGCGACATCGTGGAAGATGCTGATCTCTTCCATCTGCCGTTTGCGATCGGTACCGGTGGCCTCAGTCATTACGCTCAATCGGGGAGAATCCGGCATACCGAGTTCGCAGGACGGGTCCCCTCCACTTCAGATAACGGTCATTATCCTTTAGACTCAAAAAGAGATATAGCCTGCATTACATGAAAAGTAAACATTACCTTGGCATATCCCTTTGACACATTCCGGAGGCACTCCTATTATCGGGCGACTTGCGGTCCGCTGGCCGCGCAATTACGAGAGCTAACCTCAAGCAATACAAAGAGATAGTGCAACGAGAGACAGCAATGAGCGGTTTTGGCGAGCGGCTTCGGCGACAGCGCGAGATGCGCGGCGTTTCGCTTGAGGAGATCGCGCAATCGACCAAAATCGGGGTCCGCTCGTTGAAAGCCATCGAGGAAGAGGACTTCGAGAAGCTGCCCGGCGGTATCTTCAACAAGGGATTTGTACGCGCTTACGCTCGCTTCCTCGGCCTCGATGAAGAGCAGATCGTCGGCGATTTTGACGAAGCCTGGAACGCTTACGAAGCCGCGCGCACTCCTCAGGTGCTCGTAGTTCCAGAAGAGGAAGAGAAGAAATCCAGTTCGGGATCGATGTGGATTGCGGTGATCGTTTTGATCATCGCCGGCGCCGCTGCCGCTGGATGGTACAAGTACCAGCAGACAAGAAATCAGGCTGCTCCATCGTCAAGCTCCGAAGCGGATTCCTCCTCTGCTGCTGCGAATACCGCCGCGCCTCAGACGCCACCTCCTCAGAATTCGCAGGCGCCCCCCGCTACAACTCCGGCTCAAAATGGAACTGAGTCGCAAAGCTCGCAGAATTCGCAAGCTTTGCAACCACCGAGCACGCCTCAGCAAGCGAACGCTCCAGCCGTTCCTCCATCCGACGGAACAGTCTCTAAATCGTCGGGCAGTTCTTCGCCGACTAAAGCTGAGACGGCTGCCCCAATTCGGCTTCAGGTGTTCGCTCGCGAGGATTCGTGGCTGTCAATTTCTGCCGATGGTAAAGATCTGGGCCAGGGAATTCTTAGCGCTCAGAAGACGCGCTCGATTCGCGCGCAGAAGGAAGTTCGACTTAAAGTCGGGAACCTTGGCGGGGTTGAAATTTCGTTTAATGGCCAGCCGGTCGCCCTTGAAGGCCAACCGAAGCAGGTGAAGGAGTTAATCTTCACGCCGGAAGGCTTGCAGCAGTAGCTCCATTCGCTGTTTGTTTTCTGCTGTCCAGCCGTCAATTTGCGCCGCAGATGCGATCTCGCGAGGTCTGCTAAGTAGAAGTGCCTATAATCACTTACGTGAGGAGAGTTCTTGCCGTGGGGGCGAGTCTTTGCTAAGGTACTTAGGACAGCCAAGAAATCACCTTCCAGTGTGAGTTCCCACGCTCGATCCCTCCGGCGCAACATAGCCGCTGATTTTACCTACTTGGAGGAGTACCAGATTGTCTTCGCGTAACCGTTTCCTGTTTACGTCCGAGTCGGTGACGGAAGGTCACCCCGACAAGATCGCCGACCAGATATCTGACGCGATTCTGGATGCATGTCTCGAGAAAGATCCATACAGCCGCGTCGCCTGCGAAACCCTCCTCACCACCGGTCTGGCATTCATTGCAGGGGAGATCACGACGAAGGCTTACGTGGATTTCCCTTCGATCGTTCGCGGCACTGTCACGGCAGTCGGCTACACCGACGCATCGTTTGGCTTCGATTCGCAGACGTGTTCGGTGATTTCTTCAATCCACGAACAGTCGCCAGATATCGCGATGGGAGTCGATCCAGGCGGAGCCGGCGATCAGGGCATGATGTTCGGCTATGCGACCAACGAGAACGACGACTACATGCCCACGCCGATCTCGCTCGCTCACAAGCTCACCCGCCGACTCTCTGAAGTTCGCAAGAATGGTTCTCTCGATTTCCTCCGGCCCGACGGCAAATCCCAAGTCACAGTTGAATACGATGCCAATCACAAGCCCGTCCGCGTGGATGCGATCGTGATCTCGACTCAGCATTCTGAGACAGTGGACAATCGCCGCCTCCGCTCCGAAGTTCTGGAGCAGGTGATTCAGGCAGCGATTCCCGAGCATCTGCTCGATGCTGATACCAAGTACCACATCAATCCGACCGGACGATTCGTAGTCGGCGGCCCGATGGGTGACACGGGACTCACGGGACGCAAGATCATCGTCGATACCTACGGCGGCATGGGACGCCATGGCGGCGGCGCATTCTCGGGCAAAGATCCGACCAAAGTCGATCGCTCCGCTTGCTACATGGCGCGCTACATCGCCAAGAACATCGTCGCTGCCGGACTCGCCGATCGCTGCGAAGTGCAACTCGCTTACGCGATCGGAATCGCCGATCCTGTCAACGTTCTCGTGCAGACCTTCGGCACCGGCAAGCTGCCCGAGTCCCAAATTGAGAATCTCGTGCGCGAGCACTTCAAGCTGACGCCGAAGGGCATCATCGAATCGCTGAACCTGCGCCGTCCGATTTACAAGAAAACCGCCGCTTACGGCCACTTCGGACGCAAGGAATCAGAGTTCACCTGGGAGGCGACCGACAAGGCCGCGGCTCTCAAAGGCGCTGCAGCTTCGGTAAAGACCGCTGCAATCGCGAAATAGTTCTTGGTTTTGTCATTCCGAGTCCGCCTCGGGCGGACGAGGAATCCCTATCGATTTCGAAATCCATAGGGATTCCTCACCGCCAACACAGGCCGTTCGGAATGACAGGATCTGAAACGGCTGCATAACCCAGCCTGTGTACAAGGAGATCATGGCAACCGCAATTGCAACCCAAGTTCCTTACGACGTAAAAAGCATGGAGCTTGCCGACCAGGGCAAGCGGCGCATCGAGTGGGCAAATCAATCGATGCCTGTGCTGCAGAGCATTCGCAAAGAGTTCATCAAGAATCAGCCGCTGAAGGGCATCCGCATTTCCGCGTGCCTGCACGTCACTACCGAAACCGCGAACCTCGCGATCACACTCCGCGATGGCGGAGCCGATGTCGTGCTTTGCGCCTCGAATCCGCTGAGCACGCAGGATGACGTGGCGGCATCGCTGGTGCGCGACTACAACATCTCGACGTTCGCGATCAAAGGCGAGGACAACGATTCCTACTACTCGCACATCCTCAGCGCGCTCGATCACAAACCGCACCTCACGATGGACGACGGCGCTGACCTTGTAACCACAGCGCTGACCAAGCGTCAGGACGTGGTCGATGGAATCATCGCCGGAACCGAAGAAACAACAACAGGGGTGATACGGCTACGTGCGATGGCGAAGGAAGGCGCGCTGCGGTATCCAATCATCGCCGTCAACGATGCCGAAACCAAGCACATGTTCGACAACCGATATGGCACCGGACAATCGACCATCGACGGCGTGATCCGCTGTACGAACACGCTGCTCGCCGGATCGAAGTTCGTGATCGCCGGCTACGGCTGGTGCGGACGCGGCCTCGCATCGCGCGCGAAGGGCATGGGCGCGGATGTGATCGTGACCGAAATTGATCCGACCAAGGCGCTCGAAGCCGTGATGGATGGTTTTCGCGTGATGTCGATGTCGGAAGCAGCGAAAGTCGGCGATGTCTTCGTCACCGTCACCGGCAATAAGAACGTGATCGCCCGCGAACACTTCGAAGTAATGAAGAATGGAGCGGTAGTCGCGAACTCCGGGCACTTCAACGTTGAAATCGATATTCCCGCTTTGGAAAAGCTGTCTTCTTCAAAGCGCGCGACTCGCGACTTCGTCGATGAGTACGCGATGAAGGACGGACGCAAGATCTATCTGCTCGGCGAAGGCCGCCTGATCAATCTTGCTGCGGCAGAAGGCCATCCAGCGTCAGTGATGGACATGAGCTTCGCCAACCAGGCACTCTCCTGCGAGTATCTGGTAAAGAACTACAAATCACTCGAAAAGAAAGTCTTCGCTGTACCAACAGAACTCGACAAACGCGTAGCTCGCCTGAAGCTCGAAGCCATGGGCATCAAGATCGACAAGCTCACGCCGCAGCAGGAAGAGTACCTCGCAAGCTGGAGCGAAGGAACCTAGCCAGACTGCTTTCCCGATCCACGCCGGACGCAAGTCCGGCGTTCGTCTTTCTTGTGGCCTTTGGGATATTTCGTGATTTCCTGATTTCGCGATTGCATGATTTGTAAATCGCGCAATCACGAAATCGCGAAATCTTTTCCGTTGCGCTCTATAGCACTTTCTCAGTAAGCTTTCGCCATGCAACTCACCTGGCTTGATTGGTCGGCGATTGTCGGCTACCTCGCGATCACCATTTTGATGGGGCTGTACTTCCGCAGCCGTTCCGGGAGCAGCTTGGAAGAGTACTTCGTTTCCGGACGGTCGGTTTCATGGTGGCTCGCGGGAACATCAATGGTGGCAACCACGTTTTCCGCCGACACGCCGCTCCTCGTCACCGGCCTTGTATACACGCAAGGCATCGCGGGCAATTGGCTGTGGTGGTCATTCCTGCTCTCAGGAATGATGACGGTATTTTTGTTTGCTCGCTTGTGGCGACGATCCGGCTTGCTTACCGATGTTCAGTTCGCGGAGATGCGCTATTCCGGAAAGCCGGCAGCGTTCCTGCGCGGATTCCGCGCCATTTACATCGGCCTGCTGATGAACTGCCTGATCCTCGGCTGGGTGACGAAGGCGATGATCAGCATCGTGAGCGTGGTGATGGGAGTGAGCGAGCATACTGCCTTGGCTATTTGCATTTTCGTCATCGTTCCTTTTACGGGACTCTACGTTGCCATTGGCGGACTCTGGGGTGTGCTGTGGACGGATCTGTTCCAGTTCGTTCTCAAAATGGGAGTGGTGGTTGCAGTTGCTTACTACGGTGTCCGCGCCGCCGGCGGCATGCACGCACTGCTCGACAAGCTGAAGCTCTCGCAGCCTCCGACTCCAGGGATCGCGCACGGAAATCCGCTGAAGTTCTTCCCTGATTTCGCCAACGGACTCACTGGCCAGACCTGGTGGACTCTTCCCGTTATCACTCTGCTGATCTACTTGGGAGTGCAATGGTGGGCATTCTGGTATCCCGGCGCCGAGCCCGGCGGCGGAGGATACATTGCGCAACGCATCTTCAGTGCAAAGAACGAACGGGAAGGATTGCTCTCGGTTCTCTGGTTCAATATCGCACACTATGCGATCCGACCGTGGCCATGGATTCTGGTTGGGCTTGTCGCCATCGTGCTTTATCCGAATCTCGATGCATCGGCAGTAGGCCGTCATCCTGAGGACGGATACATGCTGGTCCTCACGCATTACCTGCCGGCTTCGCTCCGTGGGTTGGCAGTGGCAGGGTTTCTCGCAGCCTTCATGTCCACCATCGCGACGCAGCTCAACTGGGGAGCTTCCTATCTGGTCGCTGATTTCTATAAGCGCTTCATCAAGCCGGAAGGATCGCAAAAACACTACGTTGTCGCTTCGCGAGTAGTCACGGTTTTTCTGGTTATCTGCGCAGCTTTCGTCGCGGCGCAGCTTGCTTCCATTCAAGCCGGATGGCAATGGGTGCTCGAATTGAGCGCCGGAACCGGCGCAGTGTACCTGCTTCGCTGGTATTGGTGGCGCATCAATGCGTGGAGCGAGATCACGGCGATGGTTGTTGCCCTCGTCACTTCCCTGCTGCTGCGCTTTGCGAATCCATTCAGCGGCAATGCGCCGGTCCTATTCGCGAAAACTGCGGGTACGACTACCGTCGTGACGACCATTGCGTGGATTGTTGTCACTTATCTCACTAAGCCCGTGAGCCAGGAAGTTCTTGTCAGCTTCTACCGTCACGTGCGTCCGGACGTGCGCGGATGGAAGCATATCGCCGCGATTGCGCACGACATAAAGCCTACTCGCGACCTCGGACGCAATCTGGGTCTTTGGCTGCTCGGTTGTGCGATGGTGTACTCGTTCCTTTTTGGGTCTGGCTATGCGATTCTTGGACATGCAGTACGAGGAACAGTGCTTCTCATTGTCGGCGCGATTTGTCTTGTCGTGCTGCTGAAGCAGTTGCGCTCGTTCGTAGCAGAGCCTGAACCGGAGCGCAGACACGTTGAAACGGCTGCGTTTATCAGCCACTAACGTCGCACACGCAATAGACGGATCACACCTTTGCCATTGCTAGCACCTGCTCTGGCGTGTATCCGCTGTCTCGGAGATGACGGATGCTGAGCGAATTGTGGCGCTTGGCCAGGCGCACTCCTTGTTGATCGCGCACCAGATCACAGTGGAAATACTGCGGTGCTTCTAGAGCTAAGGCGCGAAAGAGCAGGAGTTGCCGCGCAGTGGATTTCAGCAAGTCCGCTCCGCGAACGACCTCCGTAATCCGCATCGCTGCGTCATCAACGACTACCGCAAGTTGGTACGCGGGAACGTCATCTCGACGCCAGACAAGAAAGTCGCCGAAATCTTTTCCAGCCGTGTACTGCTTCAGGCCGAGATGCAGATCATCGAAGGCGATGCTCTCTCCTTCCGGAACGCGGAAACGCCAGTTCACGCCCGCTGGAGAGGAATAGCTCATCGCGTCTGATCGTTTCCTGCATGTGCCTGGATAAAGCGGCTCGTCATCGGCTTCGTTGTTCGGAGCGCCGGCAGATTGGGCAACGTCCTTCCGGGAACATGTACAGGCATAGATCGCGCCTGCGTCACGCAGTCGCCGCCAGGCTTCGACGTAGAGGCTGCGCCGGTTGCTCTGCGAGTAGGGAGCAGAAGGACCTCCACAGTCTGGACCTTCGCTCCATTCGATTTCGAGCCATTTCAGGTCCTCGATCATTGCCGAAACAAATTGTGGACGGCATCTCTGCGGATCGAGATCTTCATTGCGCAGGATGAGCGTTCCATTTTGGGATCTCGCCCGCTGAGCGGCAATCCAGAAGGTGCGCGCGTGTCCGATGTGCAGGAAGCCTGTAGGAGAAGGCGCCAGCCGGCCGCGATATCCGACCGGCTCACCCATGCAGCGCGTCGATAGCAATGCTGTCCTCTGACAACTTGCTTAACAGCTCCGGCGGCCCTTGCACCACAAATCGCCGGTGATAAAGCTGAAGAGCGCGTAGTCCGCCGAGCTCTTCGCCGCCGCCGGCGCGTCCAGGACCGCCATGCAGGCAGTTCGGCATTACATTGCCATGTCCTGTGTGCTGGGCGCCGACCGAGCTGTCCACGACCATGATGCGTCCGTGAGTGGAGGCCAAGCCGAACGCTACGCTTCGAGCGAAATCCTCGTCGTCCGAATAGATGGAAGCGACAAGAGAACCGTGTCCGCGACGGGCAAGTTCGATCGCCTCTTCGACCGTGTCATAAGGCAGGATAGTCGCAACCGGACCGAACACCTCCACGTCATGCACTGCACGCGACCTGAGCGGATCGTCGCACAGCAGCAGTGTTGGTTGTACAAAGCACGAGCTTTCTGGATCGGCGTCGATGGGTTCGAACTCCTCACTTCCGCCGAAGATGAATTTGCATTCGCGCTTTAACTGAGCGATCCCGTCCAGCACCGACCGTTGCTGAGCTTTATTCACAAGGGGTCCGCATTTCACGGCAGAGTTTCGCGGATTGCCAACCGGGATAGCCGCCAGAGCTGCCTCAAGCGCTTCAGAAAGCGCGGAAGCGCTCTTTCGCGGAACAAAGATGCGACGAATAGCCGTACACTTTTGCCCGGCCTTCTGCGTCATTTCTTTCACTACTTCTTTCACGAGCAGGTCGAAAGGTTGTGTGCCTGGAGCATCAGGCCCGAGAAGAGCCGAGTTCAAGCTGTCTGCTTCGATGTTCACGCGGACAGAATGTGCAACCACCTCGGGATGCGTCTTGATCTTGCTCGCAGTGCCTGAGGAACCGGTAAAGGCGATCACATCGTGCAGCGTGACGCGATCGAGCAGATCGCCAGCCGATCCGCAGATAATCGACAGGGCTCCCTCGGGAAGAATGCCTGCTTTGACGACGTCCTCGACCATTCGCTGCGCAAGCCAGGCGGTTGGCGTGGCAGGCTTCACGAAAACGCCGACTCCTGAAAGCAGGGCAGGAGCGGCTTTCTCCCAGAGTCCCCAAGCGGGAAAATTGAAGGCGTTGATCAGGACGGCAACACCTTCGAGCGGTGTTAGAAAGTGTTGCCCTTGAAAGACTCCGGTCTTCGACAGTGGCACAAGCGAGCCATCCTTGAGCTTCCGGCCGTCCAGAGACTGACCCGCTTTTGCGTAGTACTTAAGCGTGTAGATGGCGCCATCGACATCAAACGCCGCGTCAGGCTTCGTGGCTCCCATGTTCCTAAGACATATCTCGTAATACTCGTCGCGGTGTGCGGTAAGCACTTCCGCGATCTTGCTGAGCAATTCGGCGCGCTGCTTGTAAGTCAGCTCTTGCAAAGACCGCGTTCCGCGCTCGCGAGAGAACTCAAGCGCCTGTGCAAGATCAAGGCCCTCAGAACTGGCATGCGCGAGGTGCTCGCCGTTGACTGGATCGATCAGCGAAATGCCTTCGCCCGTGCCCTGCTTCCATTCTCCGGAAATGTAGTTGGCTAAGATCAAGTTCGCTCCTGGTCAGATTTTATCGAGCGCGGCTTTCCGACTTGAAAGACCATTTTGGTGCATGACCACTGCAAAAGGCTGAAAAGCCGATCAGTGCCCCAGCTCTGAAGCAAACCAGAGTTGCTTGGCGTCAATTGGCAGAGCTGATTGACGAAATTCAAAATTTATTCGCAAATAGAAGGCCTGAGTTGAAGTACACTCTGAATCAGTTGGTGTTCAGAAGTCCTGGGTTTTTCCACAGAACAACTTCCAGAGACTCTGGATGCATCTACTTTGAATTGTGAGTCCGTTGTAAGCAGGCGGACTACAGACAATAACCCCCAAACGTCTGAAAGTAGAGGGCTCCATGGTTTCCAAGTGTGCGAATCCTGCCTGCTCCACTCCATTTCACTATCTGCGTGAAGGCAAAATCTTCAAAATTGAAGTTGAGATTACGCCACCGATAACCTCGGAAGACACAGTTGAACTTTCCGACGGCACCAAAGTGCCGTTCCTGGTCGCCATGCGCAAGCCCGGACGCAAGCTGGAACATTTCTGGCTCTGCGGACCCTGCTCGCAAACAATGAACCTCATATTCGACCGCGACAACGGCGTGACGGTGATGCCAAAACGGTTCGCCCGCGCCGCTGCAGCCGCGGCTTCATAACGTAGTAAAGCAAAGGAAAGCCGAAGCCCGCCTGAATGGCGGGTTTTTTGCTGCAGCGATCTCAAGGTCAGAATCCTAAGTCACCTCCGCTTCAACAAACCTGAGAGTTCCCGAAAAGGAAAAGGCCGCCAAATCAGGCGGCCTTTTCCTCAGATTCGTGCTCTTTACAGAGTCGATTCGATCTCGAATCCCCAAGCTTCGAGCAACGGTTCGGGGATGTACTTGGAGTTCTTGTTCTTGCGTGCCCACTCGCGCAGACGGGTGGAACGCAGGTACTGGTCGGGAAGAAGCTTGAACTCCTTCACGGCCTGCTCAAAGGACGTAACCACAGGAACTACCGGTCCGATCGGCTCCGGCTTTCCCCAGTTCGGATTTCCGCGACGCTTAGCCATTAGTTCTACCTGCCTTTATATGATTAGTCTTTCGATGCTTGCTAACCCGTTTGGATTCAGATAAGCACGCCGGACTGGCCGAACAAGGCGTTGCTCCCTGAGAGCTCCAGAGGGGCCTGTAAAACCTCCGATTTTATGAAGAATTGCCCAGAATTGCAATGAAAAATTGTATATTGCACATTCTGTTGGGCAAAACACCTAGATCGTGAGACACCGAAGTGAATCGTTTTACCAAGCAAACTGGATGATTAGCACTTCCTTCGGGCCTAGATCATCTGTAGCCAGAACGATTTACCTGGAAGCTCTTGCGGAATTACGCAAAAATGCCTCTTCGCAGAAATTCTCGTTAGCTCACTCGCAGAACTTGAGAGCGGCAAATATCCCAAACCAGACCAGCGTGATGGCGTGCCAGTACCAGGCGGTAACGTCGAGGGTGATCCGCCGCGATTCGAGGCTGCTTCCGACAACTACAGCAAGCATCGCCCAAATCAGCACCAGCATGCCGCCAAGTAGATGCAGTCCGTGTAGTCCGGTCAGAAAGTAGTAGAACTGGCTGCTAGGTCCAGAGCCAAGGTAAATGCCTTCGGCACGAAGCTGTGCCCAGGCGTAGAGTTGACCGACAACGAAGCCAGAAGCGAGCAGGAAGCTCAGAATTTCCCATGGCAAGGCTCGGCGCAGCGTTGGACGCGAAATGCCCAGCCATTCGTCCATGAGGAGGTCTTCCCGGAAGTACGCGTGGCGGGCAATCTCCAACGTAACGCTGCTTAACACCAGCAGCAGCGTGTTCCACCACAACAGAGGAGGAACAGCGATCGGCTTCCAGACCGAGACGTAGGCGTGGACTACAGGATCGAAGACCACTTGCTGACGCCGCCAGAGATAGCCGATGACCAGCGTGGCAAAAAGCCCGAGCGAGGTGGACATCATGATGGCGAGAGCCACTCGCGCACGGTAGAGGCGTTCGCGCGGGCTGCGCGATGGAGAATCTCCCCATTCGCCTTCCCCGCCGCCTCCGGTAGGAAGTTTGTGGTCGGTACCGCGGCCGCCGGAATCAGGCGCGCTCGTTCTCGGGGGAGCGGTGGTTTTTACTGCTGGCATAAGAGCCGCCTGCACTGCTGATTGAATCATGAATCAAGGAAGGAAAGCCAGTGGCCGGGATTCGGGTGATTCTGGTCATCGGGTGATCGGGGCAAGTCAGTACCGTCTGCGATAGCAGATGGGTCTGCGATTACTCACCCATCCGCTACCACGGACGCTACTGACCGTTGCGGACCTGCTCCAGAAAAATCTCGTGCACTCGCGTATCGTTTGAAAGCTCCGGGTGGAAGGTCGCGGCCATGATCTTGCCTTGACGTACCAAAACGGGATGGCCGTCGCGCTCGGCAAGCACTTCAACGTCACGCCCGACCTGTTCGATACGCGGAGCGCGAATGAACACCATCTCCAGCGGCTCGCCGCCGAGTTTGGTGGGCGCGGTCATGATCGAGCTATCAATTTGTCGGCCATAGGCATTGCGCTGCACGGTGATGTCGAGCGCACCGAGGCTCTCCTGAGCGGGATTGGTGACGCGTTTGGCGAGCAAAATTGCGCCTGCACAAGTGCCGAATGTGGGTTTTTCCGAAACAAAAGCCCGTAGCCTGCACAGAAATCCTTCCCGTTCCAGGAATTTCAGGAACGTCGATGATTCGCCTCCGGGGATAACCAGACCGTCGATGCCCTCAAGCTCTTCGGGCTTACGTACCAAAACGGTGTGCACACCCAACGACTTGAGCGTCTGCCGATGCGCATCGAAATCGCCTTGCAGGGCGAGGACACCTATTGTGAGATCGCCGTTATTCACTGGGTTTCACCACGGAGACACAGAGGACACGGACGAAAGCTGGGCCATTCACGTGTTCTTGTCGCTTTTGCTCAGTTGCTGCTTTGCCAGGCAAAACCCGGCCGAGGGCGGCCGGCTCCACATTTCACCAGCCGCGCTTTTGCAGCATGTCTGCTTCTGACATTGCGGCGACCGCCAAGCCCTTCATTGCGCCGGCGCAGTCTTCGCTGGTTTCCAGTAGCACCTTCGGATCATCGAAGTGCGTGGTTGCGCGCACGATAGCGCGGGCGCGAATCTCAGCTTCTTTTGCCGGAGCAAAGTTGATCGAATCAGCCATGAAGATGCCCGAACCAACGAACACCGCTTCAGCGCCAAGCTGGCGAACGAGTGCAGCGTCGGCAGGAGTAGCAATGCCGCCTGCGGAGAAGTTCGGAACGGGGAGCTTTCCCGCCTTGGCGACCATGCGTACCAATTCATACGGTGCGCGCAGTTCCTTTGCGGCAGCGTAGAGTTCTTCCTCGCCCAAAACGGTAAGCGCGCGCATGTCTTTCACGATCTGCCGCATGTGCTTCACAGCGTGAACCACATCACCGGTACCAGCTTCGCCTTTGGTGCGAATCATGGCTGCGCCTTCTGCGATACGTCGCAGAGCTTCGCCGAGATCACGGGCGCCGCAGACAAAAGGAACTTTGAAAGTGTGCTTATCGACATGGTGGGCTTCGTCGGCGGGAGTAAGGACTTCGGACTCGTCAATGTAATCGACGCCGAGTTCTTGCAGGACTTGAGCTTCCGTGAAGTGCCCGATACGGCATTTTGCCATAACGGGAATGTCCACGGCCTTCATGATCTCGCGGATGACAGCGATCTTCGCCATGCGGGCGACGCCGCCCTCAGCGCGGATCTGTGCCGGCACGCGTTCCAGCGCCATTACCGCTGCTGCTCCGGCGCGCTGCGCAATTTCCGCCTGCTGCGCGGTAGTGACGTCCATAATCACGCCGCCCTTCAGCATTTCCGCCAGACCGGTTTTTAGCCGCAGACCATTTCCATTCATCTCAGACATAGCACGCTCCCAAAACGCACCTCTCCCTCCGGTCTTGAGCGACTGGATGGAAGGGAATCTCTATTTTAGCAGTTTGGGAAGACGAGTTTGGCACTGGCGGTTAAGCGGCGCGGTAAGGGATAACGAATAGGCAACAGGGACGAACACAGGGGATGGAGATACAGAAGTCTTTGCGCCGGCGAACGTCATGCCTAACAATGAGTCCAAGCAAGCTCACGTCTCTTACCTTGGGTTCGAATCAATTCAGTTCGGTTCAATTTGGGAAGATAGCATTCTCTCCTTGACAGCTTAGGAGAAGTGAACTGCTCTCCTAATCCACTTAGGAGACGCAATGGGCGACCAGGCTCAGATACTTCCCGGAACCCTCGATTTGTTAATCCTCAAGGCAGTTTCGCTAGGCCCACTACACGGCTACGGCATTCACTTGCGCATCGGGCAAATCTCCGGACAAGCGTTGTTGATCGAACAAGGCGCGCTCTATCCGGCGCTCTTTCGTCTCGTTCGCCAAGGCGTGCTGAAGGCAAACTGGGGCACATCAGAAAACAATCGACGCGCGAAGTTTTACGAGCTGACGGCCTGCCGGCCGCAAGCGGCTGCGCGAAAAAACAGCAGGATGGCAGCGCCTGGCAACTGCAATGGGATCGGCCCTGGGAGCGCAGCCGGAGGAAGTATGAATCTGTTCAGTTATTTCCGATCTGTTGCCGGCAAGCTTTTCCATCGATCCGAATTCGATGAAGATGTGGCAGAGGCAATCAACATGGCACAAGATCTTTCCAAAGGCCCAGCGTCGGAACGCAGCACAGGTCAGGGAAACCAGAAACTTAATTTCCGTTGTTCAGACGTAGGACCGAAGAGTGGCAACTGGCAAGTCAGCGGCAGCAGTGAGGATGAAATTCTTCCTAAGATCGAGCAGCACGGCCGGGAAGCGCACAATTTGTCCATGGACGAGAACACTCGCTCCAAAGTCCGCAGCGCGATCCGCCGGCAAGCAGCCTGAAATTGTCGCAATTCTTCCGAGCGCCCCAGCAGTGCTATGGGGCGTTTTTATTTGAGGCCGGCAGTCGGCATTCGGCTGTCGGCACTCGGCTAAAACCACCGCAAAACCGGAAGAGCGACGTTCGCGCATCGGATGTGAGCCTAAACCAATTGGAAACCAAAACCGATGCCGACGCCGAACGGCGATACCCGCCTGTCGGCAAGCCGTTTTCGCACGAACGAAGCGAGACCAGTCACTTCACCTGCAGGCGTTGTTATTCGCGTCCGCCAGGGTCAGAAATGTAATGCTTTTCGGCGCGAGGACGAGCTTGCCGGCATGCAGTCGTTCTCCCGCGAGTTGCGGCAGGGCATCGTCATTGCCGAGCGCGAGCGGTTTCCCGTTCAGAAGAACCGTCTTGTCCTCGAGGTGTTTGGCCGTGAGGGTGTAGCGTTCCGAATCCTTGGGGACGTTGAGTTCGTAGGTGCGCTGTTGGTCTGTGTTGATGAGCAACAGCGCTACGCCTCCGGGATGACCTTGCAGACAGTGAGCGTAGCCATAAACATTCTCACGCGCAGACAGGTGGGGATCGAGTACCGTGCTGCCCATCAATTTCCGCCATAGCAGTGCTGCCCAGTAATTTGGACGCGGCTCGAAAGTTTTCTCGTCGAGCAATCCGTAGTCGCTGGCGGAGAGCGTGTTGTGCATGATGACCTTCACTCCCATTTGCGCGAGGCGGCCGTGTTGAACGAGGTAGCGAAAAGTGTCGAGAAACGTGGACGCCCACGGATTGCCGCCGCATGCGGCATCGGCGGTTTCGGTGAGCCAGATCGGTTTGCCCGGCTCATATTTGTCGCGCAGCCCGGCATAGAATGCCGCGATCTTCTCTGAGCGCGAGAGCGAGGCAACGCGTAGCCGTCGGCGTATCATTGTTCTAAACCTTCCCCGGTCCCAAGAACCAGCGGAGCATTCCATGGCGGTAAAAACCGATCTCGAATACCGCGCAACAGAAACGCCTTGGCATCTTCGCGAGCTGCAGCCCAATCGCGGTGTGCCTCTCAACCTTGATTGGGTGGAAGATGTCCGCGTGAACACCAGCGCGGTCGAACGACGCGCCGAGTCGTTGACCAAGCGACGTACGGTAAAGAAAGACTGGCAGGCAGCATGGCTCCTGCGCGCGGTCTCGTGCATGGATCTGACTACGCTCTCTGGCGACGATACCGAACAGCGCGTCCTTCGGCTGTGTGCTAAGGCGAACCAACCGATCCAGCAGAGCATCATGAAACAGCTCGGGCTTGAGGATTTTCGGCTGAAGGTCGCGGCGGTTTGCGTCTATCACAGCTTTGTTGAGACTGCGTTGCGCGCACTTGAGGGTACGGGGATCAATGTGGCTGCTGTCTCGACTGGCTTCCCTGCCGGCCTTTCCCCATTGGCAGAGCGCGTCGGCGAGATTCGCCGCTCAGTGGCTGCGGGAGCTCAGGAGATCGATGTAGTCATTACGCGCGCACACGTCTTCGGCGCGAGATGGCAGGCGCTCTATGACGAGGTTGCGACATTCAAAGAAGCATGCGGCAAAGCGCACATGAAGGTGATCCTCGGAACTGGCGATCTGGTCACACTGCGCAATGTCGCTCGGGCAAGCATGGTCGCGATGATGGCCGGAGCGGACTTCATCAAGACCTCTACGGGAAAAGAAAGCGTGAATGCCACTTTGCCGGTAGGTCTGGTCATGGTTCGTGCCATCCGTGAATACGTTGCGCATACCGGCATGACGGTGGGGTTCAAACCTGCTGGCGGCATCCGCACGGCTAAGCAGTCCCTCGATTGGCTCGCGCTGATGAAAGAAGAGCTAGGAGATCGTTGGCTCGATGCCAGTCTGTTCCGATTTGGGGCGAGTGGAATGCTTGCCGACATCGAGCGGCAGCTCGAATATTACGCAACCGGACGTTACTCGGCGGATTACAGGCATCCGATTGCATGAGGAAATTTGCTAATTGGGTGATTGAGTAATTGAGCAATTAAGAACAACGCACCGACTGAATGAATTGCTGAATTACAAATTACTCAATTGCTCAATTAAGCCATGTCTAAAATCGCAGAAAAATTTGCCACCATGGAGTACGGCCCGGCGCTGGAGGATCCGACAGGGGCGCTGAGTTGGCTCGATCGCCACAAGCGGCACTTTGGGCACTTCATTAACGGTGCATGGCAGGCGCCGATCGAAGGCGAGTACTTCGACACGAACGATCCCTCGACCGGCGAGAAGCTCGCAACGGTCGCTCAGGGCAGCACAAAGGACGTCGATGCAGCGGTAAAGGCAGCGCGCGCAGCGTTCCCACTGTGGAACTCGCTTGTCCCGCATGCACGAGCGCGGTACCTGTACGCTCTGGCGCGCCAGGTGCAGAAGCATTCACGACGCCTTGCCGTTTTGGAGACGGTCGACAACGGCAAGCCGATTCGGGAAAGCCGCGACATCGACATTCCGCTGGTCGCGCGGCATTTCTATCATCACGCCGGCTGGGCGCAGATTCTGAAAGAGGAATTCCCCGGCTACGAGCCTTGCGGCGTTGTAGGACAAGTAATCCCGTGGAACTTCCCGCTGCTCATGTTGGCGTGGAAGATTGCGCCGGCATTGGCCACCGGTAACACTGTCGTCCTTAAGCCGGCGGAATTCACGCCGCTTACGGCTCTGGCGTTCGCAGAGATATGCAATGAGATCCAACTGCCTGCAGGCGTGGTGAACATCATCACTGGCGACGGCCGCACCGGCGAAGCGCTGGTCAAACATCCTGATGTGGACAAAATCGCCTTCACCGGCTCGACTGAAGTTGGGCGCGCGATCCGCAAAGCCACCTCTGCCAGCCACAAGAAGCTTTCGCTTGAACTCGGCGGCAAGTCTCCGTTCATTATCTTCGATGATGCCGATCTCGATAGCGCAGTAGAAGGACTCGTCGATGGCATCTGGTTCAATCAAGGACAGGTTTGCTGCGCGGGCTCGCGCCTCCTGATGCAGGAGAGCATTGCCGATGCGCTGGTCAACAAAATTCGCGCCCGCATGGAAACGCTGCGCGTGGGTGCACCGCTCGACAAAGCGATCGATATCGGAGCAATCGTCGCTCCTGTGCAGCTCGAACGCATTCGCCGTCTGGTCGATCAAGGAGTAGCGGAAGGAGCGACCTGCTGCCAACCCGGAACGCAGCTTCCCGCTAAGGGACTCTACTATCCACCGACGCTGCTCACCAACGTTCATCCCAGTTCGACGGTGGCGCAGGAAGAGATCTTCGGGCCGGTCCTCGCTGCGATGACATTCCGCACGTTGCGCGAAGCCGTTGAACTAGCAAACAACACAACGTACGGCCTGGCCGCGAGCGTCTGGAGCGAGAACATCAACGTTGCTCTGCAAGTCGCTTCGCAAATCAAAGCCGGTGTGGTGTGGGTAAACAGCACGAATCTCTTCGACGCAGCCTGCGGATTCGGCGGCTATCGCGAGAGCGGCTACGGCCGCGAAGGCGGTCGCGAAGGACTGCTCGAGTATCTCGAGCCATCATGGTTCAAGAAAGCTCCATTGCTTCCCAAAAGCACTGCAAAGGTGGAGCAGGCAGAAGCAGAAGACGAAACCTCAACAGGTACTCCCCGTATTGATCGAACCGTGAAGCTTTACATCGGGGGGAAGCAAGCGCGTCCCGATTCGGGATACAGCTTCCCCGTCTATGGAGCCGATGACGCATTGCTCGGCGAAGCACCACTGGGAAACCGTAAAGATATCCGCAATGCCGTCGAAGCTGCGCGCAAAGCCGAAGTTTGGGGAAAAGCGACTGCGCACAATCGCGCTCAGATCCTGTACTACATGGCCGAAAACCTATCGCAACGCTCGACAGAAGTTGCAGCGCGGTTGGCGCGAGCTGTCGGCGAGAAGCAGGCCTGCGCCGAGCTTGAACGCAGTATCGACCGCATCTTCTCTTATGCCGCGTGGGCCGACAAGTTCGATGGCGCGGTGCACAATCCGCCGTTCCGCAACGTTTCAATTGCGATGAATGAGCCGATTGGAACGGTAGGAATCGTCGCTCCTGAAGAAGCGCCGATGCTCGGATTTGTCTCTGTGGTGTTGCCGGCGATTGCAATGGGAAACACCGTCGTAGCGATTCCCTCAGAGCGCTATCCACTGATTACTGGCGACCTTTACCAGCTCTTCGACACCAGCGATGTGCCCGGAGGCGTGGTGAACATCGTCACTGGACGCGCGTCAGAACTCACCAAAGTGCTAGCCGAGCATGACGACATTGATGCCATCTGGTGCTTCTCTGACGAAAGCGCGGCTGCGCAGGTAAAAGCACTGTCAATCGGGAATTTGAAGCAGGTCTTTACGAATGAAGGCCGCGCGATCGATTGGTTCAACAACGATCACGCGGAGGGCCGATGGTTCCTTCAACATGCAGTACAGGTGAAGAACATCTGGGTTCCCTACGGAGAGTAACGAAACACCGGCGAGGGATTCCGCAGTCAAAGCCGATGCAAGGTCCAGCTCCAAAGCAAGACAACGGTGAGCACATTCAGCGTGTGCGCCGCATTTGCATGGCGCTGCCCGGAACAACCGAAAAGCTATCCCATGGTGAGCCAACATTCTTTGTGGCTAAGAAGGTCTTCGCTATGTTTGCCGATAATCATCACGGCGATGGCCACGTTGCCGTCTGGTTGTCCGCCGCGCCCGGAGCCCAGGCAGCCTTAATTCGCCAGAATCCCAAGGCCTACTTCAAGCCTCCTTATGTAGGCGTGCGCGGCTGGATTGGAATCGACCTCGATCACATCGATGACGACGAATTGGGTGCTCATATCCATGAGGCCTGGGAAATGATTGCTCCCAAGAAGAAGACTAAAACAGGAGCAGTGTAGAGATGGAAAAGCTCGATGTGGATCTGCGCGCGACTTAGCCTGCTTGAACATTAGGAAAGCGTGTTGCAGGTAGTAAGGACCCGGATTCGGTGCTGTCTCCGTGCGGCATTGACCGGCGCGATATGGGATAAGTCGAACGCCGACAAACCATTACATACGAAGATTCCCACAAATCACTGCTGTCATAATCGCCGCTACAGTGAAATCCCGGTGAACCCGTTCTCTTTGACAAAGCCGGGAGGCTCGTCTAGTTTCCTGTACATTCCAAAATTGAAAACGGTTTCAGCAAAGGATGTAAATGGCGGATCTGAAGAAACTGCGCGAGGAGGTGCTGGAGGCGAATCTGGACCTGGTTCGTCAGGGGCTGGTGCTGTACACGTTTGGAAACGTTAGCGGCGTTTCTCGCGAAGACGGCGTGGTGGTGATCAAGCCTAGCGGAGTTCCGTATGAGAAGCTGCGACCGGAGGACCTGGTTGCGACCGATCTGAAGGGAAAGGTGCTGGGCGGAACGCTGCGGCCTTCTTCCGATTTACCGACGCACATCATCTTGTACAATGCTTTTCCCGGTATTGGCGGGGTGGCGCATTCACATTCGGCGTATGCGACTTCGTGGGCTCAGGCGCGGCGTCCGATTCCGTGTTTTGGCACCACCCATGCCGATTACTTCCACGGCGCGGTACCCGTTACCGAGTCGATGACCGAGAGTGACATCTCGGTCAATTACGAGGAAAATACCGGACATACGATCGTAAAAACATTCAGGGGCATTGACCATGAATCAATCCCCGCCGTTCTCGTGGCAAATCATGGTCCTTTTGCGTGGGGGCCTGACGCAAAATCCGCAGCTCACAATGCCGTGATTGTGGAAGCCGTGGCGCGTATGGCCTATTTCACGATCGGCATCAATCCCGATGCGCAATCCATCGGCCGCGGGCTGCACGACAAGCACTTCTTCAGGAAACACGGACGCCATGCCTACTATGGGCAGGTACGCAATTCGAACGAAGGACAATAAATGAACCCAATTCCGGCGATGTTTGTCGCTGAGCGAATGGTGCGCCTGTCGGGTGTCGATCTGGCCATCATCGCGATTTACTTTTTGCTGGTTCTGGTCATCGGCTTCTACCTGAAGCGCTTCGCAAAGACGGGCGAAGACTTCTTCCTCGCCGGACGCGAGATGACGTCGTGGGTCGCGGGATTGGCCTTCGTCTCCGCAAACCTCGGCTCGCTCGAGCTGCTGGGTTGGGCCGGCTCGGCGTACCAATACGGGATTATGGCGGCGCACTGGTACTGGATCGGAGCCATTCCCGCAATGGTCTTCCTGGGATTGGTGATGATGCCGTTCTACTACATCTCCAAGACCCACTCCGTTCCGGGATATCTGCAGTTGCGCTATGGATCGGGCGCCAGCGGATTGAGCGCGATTACGTTCGCTTTAATGACCATCCTGATGTCAGGCGTGAACATGTACGCCATGGCTGTGGTCATGAAAGTCGTTCTGGGTTGGGACATTCACTTCAGCATTTGGGTTTCGTCTCTGACGGTCGGCGTTTACGTTGCAGCCGGTGGATTGTTCTCGGCGATCTTCAACGAGGTCCTGCAGTTCTTCCTGATCTGGTTCGGCGCGCTGCTGATTCCTATTTTGGGATTAGTCGAGAGTGGCGGATGGGCCGGGATGGTAGCGCGTATCCATCAGAACTTCCCTGGGCAGGACTTCACGCACATGTGGGCGCCGATGGGCTCGTTTGCCAACAATCCCATGGGCATTCACTGGACAGGAATCGTCTTTGGATTGGGCGCTGTGCAGTCGATGGGCTACTGGACTACGGACTTCCTCGTGGTTCAGCGCGTGCTCTCTGCGAAAGACATTCGCTCGGCGAAGATGGCTCCGATCATCGGGTCATTCTTCAAGATGGCGGTGCCGCTCATCGTCATTATTCCCGGATTGCTTGGACGCGCAGTGCTGCCGATGCATCTGGTTCCTGCCAGTGCTGTGCAGGCTGGACAGTATAGCTATAACGAAGTCCTTCCGCTGATGCTCGCGCGTTATTGCGGACCGGGTCTTCTCGGATTGGGAATCACCGCGCTGGTCGCCGGGTTCATGGCAGGAATGGCCGGCAACGTGAGCGCGTTCGCTACGGTCTGGACGTACGACATCTATCGTCCGTTCCTCAATAAGACCGCGCCCGACCAACATTACGTTTCGATGGGCCGCTGGTGCACGATCATTGGCCTCATCATCAGTATCGGCACGGCGTACCTGGTGATGGGTTTTGCCAGCATCATGGACTACGTGCAGGCGCTCTTCGGCTTCTTCATCGCGCCACTCTTTGGGACTGTGCTCCTCGGAATGCTGTGGAAACGAGTCACGCCTGCTGCCGGATTCTTGGGATTGCTTGCGGGAACAGTTTCGTCGGTGACGATGTTCTGCCTGATGAAATTCGATCCGACGCACTGGGTGCGCGTCTTTGCTCTATCGCCGTTAGCCCAGGGCTTAGCGCAGGATATGTATCAGGCGCTGTGGTCTTGCGTGACGTGTGTAGTGGTCACAGTGCTGGTGACGTTGGTGACGAAACCGAAACCCGATGAGTCACTCCGTGGCCTGGTTTACAGCCTGACCGAAAAAGCGCACGAGGAGCATGTGAGCATGCTGCATCGTCCTTTCTTCTGGGGCATGGTCGCGCTGGCAGTGCTCGTAATTTTGCAAATCATTTTCTGGTGAGACATGGTTACGGAAAAACATCACATTATTCCAGTCTGGTTTTTCGTGGGAGTCCTGCTCTTTATTTATGGCGTGCTCATCTTCATTAGCGGCCTGACAGAATGGTCCCATCCGCCCGATACGGTTCTCTCGAATCTGCACGCTGCCGTGTGGTGGGGAGCGCTGCTGATCATTCTCGGCGGAATTTATTGCCTGATGTTCCGCCCGAAGGACAGCGCCTAAATCAGTACCGCCCGCGGTAGCGGGTGGGTGAGTGAGTGACCCGTCTGCTACCGCAGATGGTACTGACCAAACCGGGGCTTCACTAATGTCCATCGTTGCTGGAGTTGATTTTGGAACATTGAGCGTTCGCGTCTCGCTCGTGGACAGCGAGCGCGGGCTTCTGGATTCGGCAATTGCCGAATATCCGCTGCATCGCCGGCGCGACGATCCCGAATACGCAACGCAATCGCACGAGGATCATCTGCGCGCGCTGGCTTCCGCGATGCGCGATGTGCTGAAGAAAGCCGGTGTCTCCGGCTATCAGGTTGAAGCCATCGCGCTCGATACCACCGGCTCATCCGTGATTCCCGTTGATAAGAACATGCAGCCGCTCGGCGAATACTACCTGTGGTGCGATCACCGCGCCAAAGGCGAAGCCGAAGAGATCACCAATGCTGCGCATCGGGAAAAGTTAAAAGCAATCGAGTGGTGCGGCGGAGTCTATTCGTCGGAGTGGGGATTCTCGAAGCTTCTGCACTGGCTGCGGCACAATCCCGATAAGCGCGCGCAGTTCGCATCGGCGTTCGAACACTGCGACATGATCGCCGCCACCTTGTGCGGCATCACCGATCCCGCAAAAGTGAAGCGCAGTATCTGCGCGATGGGCCACAAATGGCTGTGGAATGCAGATTTGGGAGGACTCCCGCCAGAAGAGTTTCTGGTAAAAGTTGATCCCCTGCTCGCCGGAGTCCGGGGAAAGCTGCAGGGCGAATACGCAACTTCCGATCAAATCGCAGGAAAGCTATCGCCTCAATGGGCCGAGAAGCTCGGTCTCAAATCGGGAATTCCCATTCCAGTCGGCGCTTTCGATGCGCACTGGGATGCCATTGGCGCCGGCTGCCGCACTGACGATATGGTGAACGTGGTCGGTACCTCCACCTGCATCATCGGAATCACACCGTCGGTGAATCTGGTTCCCGGAGTGTGCGGAGTTGTGCAGGGTAGCGTGCATCCTAGTCGCACCGGCATTGAAGCGGGCTTATCGGCAGTCGGCGATATCTTCAATGCTATTGCAACCCGCGCGGGCACAGATGTCGCAACGGTCACGAAGGGACTGGAAAATTATCGTGCTGGACAGACCGGTTTGCTGCGCCTAACTTGGGACAACGGCGACCGCACTGTCCTGGTGAATCCGAATCTTCGCGGCATTACACTCGGCTGGAATCTGCAGAGCACCGCGGCCGACGAACTGTTTGCAGCCATCGAAGGCACGGCCTTCCACACTCGCGTGATCCTCGATCGGATGGCGAAGCACGGCGTGACGATCAAGCGTGTGATCAACGCCGGCGGCATTCCGCAGAAGAACGATGTCCTGAATCGGGTCTATGCCAATGTTCTCGGACGTCCGGTGCTTGTGCCGGCCAAATCTGTCGTGAGCCTCGGCTCTGCTATATTCGCGTTTCTCGCTGCGGGAACATTCAAGACCGTGGAAGAGGCGCAGGATAAAATCTGTCCGCCGACGAAAGTGTTTGAGCCGGATCGCAGCGAGCAGCCGGTTTACGAGCGCCTATACAAAATCTACAGCAGACTTTACTTCGACTTGGGGCAGCGCAGCGGCGTCTTTGGCGACGTGCTGCCGGCGCTGATCGAGGTCGCAGCTTCGCAGTCCAAAGCCGAACCGAAACGCAGTTCAGCCACTACGGAGAGCGCAAACTAATGACAGCCTTTTTCAAAATGACATTCGGGATGTTACTTTGCTTGGTTATGTGCGCCACGATGCTCGAAGCGAAGACCACCGTCACAAAGCAGCCTTTCGGCAAAATGCCTGACGGCACGCAGATTGACGTTTACACGCTCAGCGAAGGCAAAGTCGAAGCGCGCATCATCACTTATGGCGGCATCGTGGTTTCGCTCAAGACTCCCGACAAGTCCGGCAAGGTGGACGACATCGTTCTCGGCTTCGACACGCTCGACCAGTACGTCAAGGTGAGCAACGCGCCTGGGAATCCATTCTTTGGCGCCCTGATCGGCCGTTACGCGAACCGGATCGCCAACGCGGAATTCAAGCTGGAAGGCAAGGAGTATCACGTCCCGGCGAACGACGGGAAGAACTCGCTCCACGGTGGTCCGCACGGATTCAACAATCAGGTCTGGAAAGGCAAAGAGATTCCCAACGGAGTCGAGCTTACTTATCTGAGCAAAGATGGCGAAGCAGGCTATCCCGGAAATCTGTCAGTCACTGTGCGTTACACGCTGACTGGATCGGCTCTACACATCGACTACTCCGCGACGACCGATAAGCCGACTGTCCTGAACCTGACCAATCACTCGTACTTCAATCTAGCGGGACAAGGTAATGGCGACATTCTCAATCATGAGCTCACTCTGCACGCCTCGAAGTTCACGCCTGTCGATTCCACGCTGATTCCCACTGGCGAGCTTCGTCCCGTTGCGGGAACACCATTCGATTTCCTGAAGCCACATCGGATCGGAGAGCGCATCGATGCTGACGACGAGCAGCTCAAAATTGCCAAAGGATACGACCACAATTGGGTAATCGACTCGCAAGGCGCAGGCAAGCTCACCAACACTGCCGAAGTCTATGAGCCGACCACCGGGCGCGCGCTACGCGTATCCACAACGCAGCCCGGAGTGCAGTTCTATACTGGGAATTTTCTGGATGGGACATTAAAGGGAAAAGGCGGAAAAACGTACGTTCATCGTGGCGGACTTTGCCTGGAGACGCAGCATTTTCCCGATTCGCCGAACCATCCGAAGTTCCCGACCACGGAGCTTAAGCCGGGGCAGCGCTTCCACAGCGTGACGGTGTTTAGTTTCTCGGCGAGATGATCGGCAACTCCAGCGAGGAGAACTTACATGCGCGCGTCTCGTTTTATTGTCGTGGCGCTGATTGCGTCGGCATCGATGATTACTGCGTGCAGCAGTAAGAAGCAGGAAGCGAGCGAACAGCCCCAGACGAGCAGCACTGCCCAGCCGGCCGCGTCATCGGAAAACAACGAGCAAGCCAATCTCGTGGATGCATGCAAGTACCTGAGTGCGGCCGACGCGCAGAGCATCGAAGGCGCCCCCATGCAGCGATCGTCCATTCCCAAGAACCAGAACGTGTGTCGCTACGACGAAGTCACTCCAAGGCCGGGCGCGCTTGGCCCTGCGATTCTCAGCTTGACAATCAATCAGGGCAAGTCGGTCGAGGACGAAGACCATCAATGGGCGAGTCTTAAGGAAATCCGTCATTTGAAAGCGGGAGAGAAGAACGTTGCTGTACTCAGTGGGCTGGGAGACGAGGCCTACTTCACCGGCAATACCGAAAAGGGAAAAGTGGGAGTCGCATCGGTGATCGTGCGCAAAGGCAAGTACGATTTCGAGCTTGATTCCATGGTGATCGAATATCGCGCATCGCCGCAGGAGATGAAGTTGGTTGCAAAGCGAATCGCCAGCCAATTGGATTAGGAGGCTCACGGCATCCACTTCTCCGCCGCACATTCAAGGCAGAATGCTTCGTAACCACTGCGCATTTACACTATTCCTTCTATTCACCTCAGGAGAGCCGTTCCCCATTGGCCACCATCCTCGACGGTAACCGCATCGCGTCCGAGATCAAGGACGAAGTCGCCGCCGACATCAAGCAACTCGCGAAGCAGGGCATACGGCCCGGGCTCGCGGCAGTTCTGGCTGGCAATGATCCAGCGTCGCAAGTTTACGTTCGCAGCAAAGTACGTGCTTGCGAAGAGCTTGGCATCTATAGCGAAAAACTGACTCCGCCGGATTGCGTCAGCACAGAGGAGATGCTTACGCTCATCGCCAGTCTGAACGAGCGTGAGGACATCGACGGAATCCTGGTGCAGCTTCCGCTTCCTCCGCAGGTCGATGCCAAGCGCATTCTGTGCGAGGTGCTTCCGCAAAAGGATGTGGACGGCTTCCATCCAGTGAACGTAGGTAATCTCTCGACGCAGCGTCCTGGCCTCACACCATGCACGCCGGCAGGAATCATTGAAATTCTCAAGCGCAGTGAAATTGAAATTGCGGGACGCTCGGCTGTCGTGCTCGGACGCAGCGATATCGTAGGCAAACCGATCGCCGTGATGTTGCTCAATCAGAATGCGACCGTGACCGTCTGCCACAGCCGCACGGTTGATCTGCCTGCCTACACTCGAACGGCTGACATTCTGGTCGCGGCTATCGGCAAAGCGGCGATGGTCACTCCCGAAATGGTAAAACCTGGCGCTACTGTGATTGACGTCGGCATCAATCGCGTAATGGATAAAAGCAAGATTGAGCAATTCTTCCCCAACGACGCAAAACGGCTCGAGCAATTCACGGCGAAGGGATCGACGCTGGTCGGCGATGTGCATCCGCGAGTTGCGGAAGTCGCAGGCGCAATCACGCCAGTTCCGGGAGGAGTGGGTCCGCTGACGATCGCCATGCTGATGTCCAATACTGTGAAAGCAGCCAAAATGCGACGGGGCCTGGATCCATGAGCCTGCGCGTCGGACTTACCGGAGGACTCGCCAGCGGAAAAACGTCGGTCGCGCAGATGTTCGCCTCACGCGGCGCCTACCTTTTGCACGCCGACAAAGTTGCACACGAACTCATGGCACCCGGCCAGCCGGTGTATGACGAGGTCGTGCGACAGTTCGGCGAATGCATCGTTAGCGACGATGGAACCATCGATCGTCCCAAGCTCGCGACGCTTGCGTTTGAAGGAGAGCGCGTGAATGAACTGAACGCGATTGTGCATCCCGCCGTCACTCTGCGCATGCAGGAATGGTTCGCAGAAATGAGCGAGTTCGATCCTAAAGGGATACTCGTCTTTGAAGCCGCGCTCATCCTTGAAGCCGGTATGGGAAAGTATTTCGACAAACTGGTGGTGGTTACCAGCAACCGCGAACAAAAACTCGAGCGCTTTGCTCGACGCGTGCTCGGCGCCTCCGTCTCCAATTCCGAGGACTTGGAAAAAGCATTAAAGGATGCAGAACGAAGGCTCGGGGCGCAACTGTCGGAATCCGAAAAAGTGGCAGCAGCAGATTACGTGATCGACAACTCCGGCTCCCTCGCCGAAACCGAGCGTCAGGTTAATAAAATATTTAGAGAACTTCAGGCGCTGGCAACATCTCGCCCAACCGTCTCTTAGACGTGAGCTTTTTTTATGAAGACACTTCGCCCGCTTATTTTTTCCATCGCTCTTGTACTCGGCTTTTATTTCGTTACCACGCATGGACGCGGCGCTGGATTCCATCTGCCATTCACGGATGGGAGCATCGCGCGACCGACGAAGATCGAAATTACCCAGGCCGCAGCGCCTGCGCCGCTGGATCCCGAAGAGCAGAACAATATCAGCGTATATCGCAGGGTAATTCCCGCTGTCGTAAACATTACTTCTACGGCAGTTGCCTTCGATTTCTTCTACGGCGCAGTGCCGCAGCAGGGACAAGGCTCCGGATTCATCATCGACAGCGATGGCCACATCCTGACGAATTACCACGTGATCGCCGGCGCGCGACAGGTGGAAGTCACGTTGTCGAATAAGAAGAAGTATCGCGCCGACGTAATCGGATCCGATCGCCAGAAGGATTTTGCCGTGCTGCAGATACCCGCGAAAAATCTCACGCCGGCAGTCCTCGGGGATTCCAAGAGCCTTGAAGTGGGGCAGAAGGTGTATGCCATCGGAAATCCTTTTGGCCTGAGCGGCACGATGACGCGCGGCATCATCAGCTCAATTCGCTCGGTGCGTGGACCTGAAGGCAATGCCATTGATCAGGCGATTCAAACCGACGCCGCAATCAATCCCGGTAACTCCGGTGGTCCACTGCTGAACTCGCACGGAGAAGTCATCGGCATCAACAGCATGATTCTCACCGGCGGTGCAGAGCAGAGCGCCGGTGTGGGATTCGCTATTCCCATCAACTCGGCAAAAGCCGTGCTGAACGATCTTGTTGAGTTCGGACGCGTGCGTCGTCCTAGTTTGGGAATCGCCGGACTGCTGCCGATCGGCCCTGAACTCGCAGACGAGCTCGGTCTGGCGGCGGATGCAGGCGTTCTCATCCAGCAGGTAGTCCCCGGAGGCGCAGCCGACCGCGCCGGACTGCGAGGCGGACGCGAGCGCGCTTACCTCGGCAACATTCCTATATATATTGGCGGCGATCTGATCGTCGAAATCGATGATCAAGACATCCAGACTCCGCAGGATATCGCCAACGTGCTCGACAACCACCATGCGGGCGATACAGTAAAAGTCGTCGTCTATCGTGGCAAGCAGCGTTTGAGCGTAAGCGTCACGCTCGACGAATCGCGAGGTGGGCAGCAGCGCGCAGCGTAGCAATTGCCGGCCATCAACGAACTACCAGATTCTCCGGACTCCGTAGCTGTCGAAGTTCGATTCGTTGCTGATGATCGGGAGATTCTCGGATTGCGCTTGCGCAATAAGCATTCGATCAAACGGGTCCTTGTGCGGTCCCGGCAGGAGACCTGCTCGTATCGCGTGTTCTCCTGAGATAGCAAGAAGGTGAAATCCTTCTCGCTGAAGATGATTCGCAAAATCAGCGATGAGATCGGATGCTGTTGCTAGTTTGCCCAACCGCACCTTAGTGGCAATTTCCCAAGCTGAAGCAGCACTGACTAAAAAAGTGTTTTCGACGTTCTCCAGCGCCGCTCGTGCGCGGCGTGCGAGCGCCTTGTCGTCTGATAACCACCAAAGCAGCGCATGTGTGTCGAGGAGGGCGCGCAATTAACTACTCCCACCCGGAGAGCTCGTCCTTCGGCAAGGGCTCGAAAAATTCAGGGCCAACGCGGAGTTTGCCTTTTAATGCTCCAGGTTGGCGCTTTCCCCGCACCTCTCCGATCGCGATCAGTTTGGCTACCGGCTTCGAGCCCCGTGCGATGATGATTTCCTCACCGGCACTGGCCTTCTCGATCAGACGCGATAGGTTGGTTTTAGCCTGGTGAATCGTTACGGTACTCATATGAGTTGTTAGCTAACCACATTTAGCTTACTTCATTTTCAAAAAAATGCGAGCGGAATCTCTACACCACACAGAGCTTGCGACCGGAGATCTGAAAGCAGGTGCATTCGGGAGTGCTCTTCATTGACTTCTACGCGCTCCTGCCCTACCTTCGCCTCTTACCTAAAACATATGACTCGACTCCTCTGCTTTGCTTTTTGCGTGTGTTCCGCTGCGGTTGCTCAAACCAGTGCTAGTCCCGTGAACGTAAACCGAGTGCCACAGGAGAATGTCCAGCGACAAGCCGCACCAGAAAACGTGGCCCCTCCAGTTGCTTTGGGCTCAGTTCGAGCCGTTCATCCGATTGCAAAGGGGATTGAGATCGAGAGCGAGAACGGCCGCCTGCAGATTACAGCACTGCAGGATGACGTGATTCGCGTGCGGGCGACTCGCGCCGCACAATTTGCGCCGAAATATTCATACGCAGTACTCCCTGCGCCCTCGGGCGCGCAACAAACTTCCACGGCCAAGACGCAGGAAAGTGCCGACGCTGTCGAGCTGGATACGGCAGCGCTGCGCGTCCGCGTCGATCGTCGGATGTCAACGGTAAAGTTTCTTGGAGCCGATGGCGCTCTCATCGCCGGCGATTCCCCTTCAATTACGTGGCGCGGCGAAGAGTTCACCGTCCACCGGGTGATGCCGCCGGATGAGCACTACTTCGGATTGGGCGACAAAGCCGGTCCGCTCGACCATCGCAATCAGGCGTTCACCATGTGGAACACCGACGCCTACGGATGGCAGGAATCGACCGATCCTCTTTATAAGACGCTGGGCTTCCTGCTCACGCTGCGCCGAGGCATGAGCTATGGAATCCTTCTCGACAGCACATATCGCCAGCACTGGGATCTTGGCAAGGAATCGCCGGATGAATACTCCTTCGGAGCGGCCGGCGGAGAAGTGGATTACTACTTCATTTATGGTCCCCGACCCAAGCAGGTAGTCAGCACGTTTACGGCGCTCGTCGGACGCGCTCCGCTGCCTCCACTCTGGAGTCTTGGATTTCAGCAATGCCGATACAGTTACTTTCCCGAATCGAGAGTGCGCGAGGTGGTGCAGACCTTCAAGCAGAAGAAGATTCCGCTGGACGTGATCTACACCGACATCGATTATCAGAATGAAAATCGCGTCTTCACCGTCGATCCCGAACGATTCCCGAATTTTGCCGGCATGGTTCAGGATTTCCTGAAAGAAGGCGTACACACCATCGCCATCACCGACCTGCACATCAAGCAGGAGCCGGGATACGCGCCTTACGATTCGGGCAAAGCCATCGACGCCTTCATAAAGAATCCGGACGGCACCGACTACGTAGGTAAAGTCTGGCCAGGGGAGAGCGTATTTCCCGATTTCACGCGCAAAGCCGTTCGCGACTGGTGGGGGAATCTTTACGCTGACTTCGTCAAAGATGGCGTCTCCGGATTCTGGAACGACATGAACGAGCCCGCAGTCTTCGAAGTTCCCGGCAAAACGATTCCAGTCGATTCAGTCGATCGCATCGAAGAACCGGGCCAGCCGTCGCGCACAACAACGCAGCGCGAGATACACAACGTGCTCGGAATGCTCAACTCCGAAGCCACTCATGACGGCCTGCTGAAGCTGCGTCCCAACGAGCGTCCGTTCGTTCTCACACGCGCGACTTATGTTGGCGGCCAGCGCTATGCCGCCACCTGGACCGGCGACAATTCAAGCACGTGGAACCACATGCGCATCTCGGTTCCGATGCTGCAGAACTTGGGCATCAGCGGATTCACCCTGGTAGGAGCCGACATCGGCGGATACAAAGGCAGTCCGCAGCCCGATTTGCTTACGAAGTGGCTGGAGCTGGGAGCATTCAATCCCATCGACCGCGACCACACAGAAAAAGGCAGTGCCGATCAGGAGCCTTGGGTGCATGGTCCGCAGCACGAGGCCATCCGCAAGCGCTACATCGAAGAGCGCTATCGCCTGCTGCCCTACATCTACACGAGCGTCGAAGAAGCAACGCGCGATGGCATCCCGCTCATGCGCCCGATGTTTCTTGAGTATCCGGATGAAGAGCCGCTGGTCACAGAAGGTGACTGGGCCAACAGCCAATACCTCTTCGGACACGATCTGCTAGTAGCGCCCGAGCCGTACGAGTTTGTGCAGGAATATCGCACGATCCTGCCGGCAGGAAATCTCTGGTACGACTACTGGACAGGAAAGCAGCTTCAACCGGGAGAGATTAAAGTGCAGCCCGCGCTCGATACGCTGCACGTCTATGTGCGCGGAGGCGCAATCATCCCCCGCCAGCCGCTAGTGCAGGACACCGCCGAAAAACCGCAGGGCCCACTGGAGCTCCGCGTCTATCCCGATCGAACCTGCCAGGGCTCGCTATACATGGACGACGGCGTCACCTTCGACTACACGAAAGGCAAATACCTTCGCGTGGATTACTCCTGCGAAGGCTACGAAGACGCTCTGCGCATCAAAATCTCGCCGCAAAAAGGAACATTCGTTCCGTGGTTCTCGCAAGTACAAACAACCATATATGGCGTAAAACAGCAGCCTAAACTAATTTCCCTGAATGGGAAGCCATTGCAGCAGGCCTCGTTCGATCCCTCAGCCCAAACGCTGACCTTCGAATTCCCCAACAACCCTCAAGGAGCCGAGCTAAGGCTGACGTGCGCAGGTCCAGGAGAAAAGACGCAGGTTTGCTTCGCGGTTTCGCAGACAGCAACGCAGTAGAACAGAGGTCCACGAGCGCAATAAGAGCCTTTAGTGATTGTCGAGATCGAACGATAAAATCACTGTGGAGAGCCGACGTAGATCAGTTGCCGTGACAACGATGAGCAAGCGAGCGTTTGAGGCTCAAAACGCATATTCAGCCATCAGCCTCCTCAAGTCATCGGGCTGCGCCTGAACGTCTGAGGAGCCGTATCGAACATATATAACTCCGTTCATCATGTAGGCGGTTGCGTCTCCGCGAGCAACACATATTCGGGCTACGCACAAGCCGCTCACGTCTTCAAACGTGATCTGCATAGGCGGCAGCGGCTTTATTCGATTTCGGACGAGCTGACGAATCTTCTGTTCGAGACGATCTCGCTGCTTGAAATCGAGGTTAAGTCCTTTGACCCTGCCAAAGTCGTCGATGCCGATGAAAATATTTCCATCATTGGTGTTGGCGAAAGCAGCGATCGATTTTAGAAGTTCTTCTTCCGCATTTCCCGCTTTGGCATCATCCTCTGAGAGGGCGCGTTTAAACTCGACGTTCTGTCCTTCCCCGATTCGAGACGCTTCTTCGATTGTGATAGCTGGAAGTCCGCTCACAGCGAAGTAATTTCGTAGAAACTTTCTACTCAGAAACCACGTCAGGGCGGTCGAACTGACAAATGTAAAACCGATGAGCAGTGCCAACCAATAGACACTGCCAAGCGGAATCAGCGATACCGCTAGTAGCCGTCCATTTGTATCAGCTTGAACGATGGAGACCTTGCCTCGATCAACATAAGGACGGGTTCCTGCTGGAGGGAACGGTTTGTCTTTGGGGAAGAGCATCGGAAGCCACGGTCCCCACGACTGAACTCGCTGGCTGCGTGCTGAAACTACTTCAAACCCATCCGCCTCGCCTGCTGTCCTCCCTTGGTTCACCGAAGCTCGTCCATTTGCAAGGCTGGCTGCGATCCTGTCACCCACATTCCGCAGACCCATGTCGATGTCAGGAAGCAGGGAGGGTGGGGTTTCAAACATCCTCCATGGCACCTTCAACCCGCAGCCCACAATTATCTCGAACATCTCGCCATCGACTTGCTTCTGCCGCGAATAGAGGCGCCACACCTCACCATCGATACTTGTATAAGAAGCGGGCCGTCCAAAACGAGTTATAAATTCGGTATCGGAATAGTCCAATGGCGCAAACGTGATCGGATTCGCAGCATAGCTGGGCACATCGATAATTAGCCGAGTATCCGTATCAATGATGTAGTCCGAGCCGCCGATGGACCAATCGGTCGTGTAGGAGCTTGTGTCACAGGTCGATCCCACACAGGAGATTTCAGAAAGGGCGCGCTGATTGGTCGCTTGACATTCCCGAACAGCAGGATAAACGGTCGCCGCGTACAGGATTACGCTGAGAACCGTCGCAATGGCACCTATCAAAATTGAGAACCGCAGAATCCTGCGGTTTACCCTTTTCCGCGTTGAGAAGGGCTTGGGCTGCTTCGCTGCTGTTGCAATGGACGACAAGAAGAACCGCCAATCAAGCGCCAGCAGCTTAACAGCTTTTGTGCAGTCAAGTTCGGGACTTCGCAGCGTGACCCCGTCAGATGCAGTACCGCCCGCCTAGAGTAACCTTCAGTGATTCGGGGAGCAGCGAAGTTTGCCGAACACGCAAATAACCCAGTAAAATCGCATTTGAAGCCGACGTAGCTCAGTTGGTAGAGCAGTCGATTCGTAATCGACAGGTCATCGGTTCAAGTCCGATCGTCGGCTCCAGTTCTGCCTGCCATTACTCCCGAGCTTGCCTCCAGACCTGTACATCATTGCCGGTCCCAACGGAGCCGGAAAAACCACGTTTGCGGTCGAGTTCCTGCCGAATTATGCGGATTGCCGACTGTTTATAAATGCTGATCTAATTGCATCAGGGCTGGCTCCATTCGCTCCTGACACTGCCGCGATCCGCGCCGGAAGATTGGTCATCGAGCAGATCGCCCTACTCGCTAATGCGCTTGAAACTTTCGGGTTCGAAACGACGCTTTCCGGACGAGCCTATCTCCGCATGATTCGCCATCTCAGGGGTTGCGGTTACCGAGTCACAATCTTTTACCTTTGGGTCCCCGAGGAACTCGCGCTTATGCGCGTACGAGATCGTGTTCGTAAAGGAGGACACGACATTCCGCCCACGGATCTTCGTCGCCGCTACGGACGATCGCTGCGAAACTTCTTCAGCGAATATCTCCCGATCGCGCATCACTGGACTCTGTTGGACAATTCAGGGCCCATTCCAGAACTTATTGCGGAATTTACGGACGAACTTCGTATAATTCAGCAAGAGCGGTACCGAAATCTGCTTCAAACGTTTTCCAAAGAATGAGCGAAGCCTCCAACCAACGATCTGCTTGCGAGCTGCAGAAGCAGGCGCTCATCGCATTGCGTAGCGCGGTCGGTGGCGTAATGCGCGAGCACATCCGACTGGGTCTGCCGATTCACATCTGGCGAGATGGCAAAGTCGTCGAGATTTCTCCCGACGAAGTAAGCAAGCGCTACCTCTTCGAACCGGTTCGATAATTGTAAGAATCCCATCTTTAACGTGACAAATATGGCGCGGCCATGTCGGCGCTTTGATTGCGAAATTCAGTGCATCACTTGGCTTGCGGCACAGCGCGACCATACTCCGACGACCTTCCCATGCGATCGAAGTACTGATACGCCGCCAGCGCAATCTCGCTGATCGCCTGCTGGCCGGTGCGCTCGTCGTGCAGATAACTTGTCATCACGCAGATCACGAACGGGCGATTAGGAACGAACACAATTCCTGAGTCGTTGCGCACGGCTTCGAGCTCGCCGGGTTTGTTTGCGATTACCACGTCAGGCGGAAGCAACTTCGGAATACTGCTGTCTTTGGGTGTGGAGAGCACTTTGAAGAAGTCGGCGGTGAGTTCTTTATCGAGTACTTTGTTGCGGTAGATATCTTCGAGCAGAGTCATCATCTCGCGCGGAGTGGACACGTTCTCGCGGCCCTGGCGTGCGGCTTCCAGGTCCATCATCTTGCGGCGCAGATGAGTGTTCTTCAGGCCAAGGCCGGCCAGCATCTTCTCCACGTTGTCCATGCCGACATGATCGATCAGCACATTCGTCGCCGAGTTATCGCTCACGGCCACCATCATCGTCGCCAAATCACGATTGGTGATTCGCGTCACGCCCGGCGTAAGGCCGAGCATGATGAAGCTATCGGGGACCATGTCTTCGGAACGGACGGTGTACAGATCGTTCAAACGCGCGACATTCTTCTCGCCCTGACGCCCGCGCTGTTCCTGCTGGTAAAGCTGCGCCAGCACCGTGATTTTGATCGAGCTGGCCTGCGCGAAGACATCATCGCCGTGCAGTAGATACGTCTCGCCGCTGGTCAGGTCCCGAATCGACACTCCCATCACGCCATCAAGATGACGATCTACTTCTGCGATACGATCCTGGAGTTTTTGCCAGAGTGCCTGCTGCTTTTCTTTGGTCGGAGCCTGAGGGCAGCAGGAAGAAAGGTTCTGAGCGAAGGAGGATGAGAGAAAACAGAAAACCAGCGTGAGGACTCGAATTGTGAGTTTCATTCCGGGAAGTTCACCGATCGGCGCAACCTCAGGCAGTCTCGCGACGCGTAGCCCCAGACGCTCGGGCTGCAGAGCTGAAGGCGTTCACGGCTTTCTGTTCATCGTCATAGCTCTCAAATACCGTGATCAGCTTCGTGATCTGCAATAGATCGCCTACGCGCTTGGTGAGGTGAAGGAGTTTAATGTCGCCGCCCGCATTGCGCGCGCTGGTGAACAGGCTGACCATGGTGCCGATTCCGCCGCTGTCGATGTAATTCACGTCGGCAAGATTGAGCACGATCCGATTGTTCTCCGCGAGATCTTTCTTGATAGCGTCGCGCAACTGGCTGGCCTCTTCGCCGAAGACAATGCGTCCGTTGCAGTCGATGATCTTCACGCCGCTCACCACGCGCGATGAAAGTTTTAGCGCCATAAGAAGCTCCCAACCAAGTTGGCCGAAAGCCTACTACCTGCATACAAGCATTGCAAGCGGCATCCGTGCATGCAATGCGCTTGAAATAGAGTTAGCTCGAATCACTGAGATGATGAACGCTGCTTTCGCTTCCCGCGTCCGGCAGGACGGAGACCAGGTCGTGGCAGTTAACTCAGTCTTTCCAGGTGCCGGAAACCGCCGGTAGCGATGAAAATGAGCGCGAAATCGCAGGCATTGTAGGCGCTGTGTACGAGGAAGGCCGCCGCCAGGGAGCCTGTCTTCCAGCGAACAACGGTCAGCACACAGCCAACGATCAGCAGCATGAGGAGCGGAGCCCATGCCCATCCCAATTGAGGCCCGTGAATGCCGGCAAATAACACACCGTCCACCAGCACGCTAGCCGTGAGTGGCAAAAATCGTCGCAGCGCCGGATACAAAAAGCCGCGAAAGACCAACTCCTCGTAAAGCGGAGCCACAAGGATGCCGAAAATCGCCAAGACCCACGCTGCGTGAGTCGAGCGGAAAAACCGGTCGATGGGCAGCGATTTGGGGATTGGCAGAAACAGCGAGCATAGCTGGGCGAATCCCAGCATAGCGATGCCAACAAGTAGAAGCGAAACAATGCGATGCGGCCAGCGCCACTTCAGAACCGACCAGAAGTCATCGTAAGTCCCCTTTTGGACGATCAACACCATGAGGAAGAACGTAAACAGGTAGCTGAGGGCCTGGGGAATGAGCGCCAGAGGAGACTGCGTGAAACTATTCAGCGACAAATCCCGGTATCTGGAAAGCGCGTGAAGCGCGACAAATACCGCTGCGGCGATCACGTTGAAGGCCAGAAAATTGAAGACAAAAATCAGCAAAACCGCCGGTATGCCCCAGGGTGGATTCTCGGCAGGGGAAAGCGAAGCCGACGGACGCGGAGTTTCAGTTTCCGGCTCGAGTGGAGCGTTGGGCGTAAGGGACACGTTGGGTTGAGTTGAATCTACACGAAAGGCGAGCGTTTTCACCACGGAGACACGGAGGCACGGAGAAATTCCGATTGAGGACGTTGTGAGGTGTTATTTTGACCGTCCAAGTGGGCCACAGGAAAGCTTTTGGCCGGCAATTGGGCTGAGAGGACAGCGTCTTCTCGTTACCTCGTGTGACTCATGTTGCTTTCTGAGCGCTCTCAATGCATGTCATCCTGAAGCGCTTCTTTTGCGCGAAGGATCTCCCGTGATGTGTCGGACTTCATCGCTCCAGCCTGGCTCCTCCACCATGAGCTTCATCTTCACAGGCCAAGGAGCCCGGAAGGTACATTGGCGATCCGATGCATCTCGGGAGATCCTTCGGCCAACACAAGGCCTTCAGGATGACAGGTTCTGGAGGTGTTGAGCGACTTCCGGGACCGACCGCAAATCCCTACGTACTGATCGCGAAGCCACACATGCCTATGTACTGACTTCCTCCGTGACTCCGTGTCTCCGTGGTGAAGACAATTTCCACTTTGCTTGCGCCATGTACTCCGCGAGTGCCTGTCCTGTATAGGATTTTTTCACGCGGGCGATCTGCTGCGGGGGACCTTGCGCGACGAGACGTCCGCCGTCTTCGCCGCCTTCGGGACCGAGATCGATGATCCAGTCGGCGTTGCGGATTACGTCGAGGTTGTGTTCGATGATGATGATCGTGTTGCCAAGGTCGGTCAGCCGGTGCAGCACGTCGAGCAATTTCTTCACATCCTCGAAATGGAGTCCAGTCGTCGGCTCGTCAAGCAGGTAGAGAGTGCGTCCGGTTTGGCGTTTGCTTAGCTCGCGCGCGAGTTTGATGCGCTGTGCTTCCCCGCCGGAGAGCGTGACTGCCGATTGTCCGAGCTGAATGTACCCGAGACCAACATCGACTAACGTCTGCAGCTTCTGGCGGACCTGGGGGATGTCTTCGAGAATCGGCAGTGCATCCGCGATTGGAGTTTCGAGCAGATCGGCGATAGATTGTTCTTTGTAGCGAACTTGGAGTGTCTCGTGGTTGTAGCGCTTGCCGCCGCAGACCTCGCATTGCACATACACATCCGGCAGGAAATTCATCTCGATGCGACGCTGCCCCTCCCCCTGGCACGCTTCGCAGCGTCCGCCGCTTACGTTGAAGGAGAATCGTCCCGCTTTGTAGCCGCGCTCGCGCGATTCCGGCAGCATCGCATAGAGATCGCGGATCTGCGTAAACACGCCGGTGTAGGTCGCTGGATTTGAGCGTGGTGTGCGCCCAATCGGCGACTGGTCGATGCGAATGACTTTATCGACGTTCTCCATCCCGCTCACGCTTTTATGCGCCCCGGGTTCTTCGCGTGAGCGATAGAGGCTCTTTGCCAGTGCGCGATAGAGAATCTCATTTACCAGCGTGGATTTTCCCGAGCCGCTCACCCCAGTGACGACCGTCATAACTCCGAGCGGGAAACTGACGTCGAGACTCTTGAGATTGTTTTCGCGCGCTCCCAAAACGGTAATCGCCTTGCCGTTCATCGGGCGCGGTTCGAAGCGCGTTCCGATGACCTCCTCGCCGGAGATGTAGCGGCCCGTGAGCGACTCGGAAGAATTCTCGATCTCTTCGGGTGTACCTTGCGCGACGAGCGCTCCGCCATGGCGTCCTGCGCCAGGTCCGAGATCGATGACGTAATTCGCACGCCGAATTGTCTCTTCGTCGTGCTCGACTACGAGCACGGTGTTGCCTAAATCGCGCAAGGATTCGAGGGCGGCGATGAGCCGGTTGTTGTCGCGATGATGCAGGCCGATCGAAGGCTCATCGAGTACGTACAAAACTCCGCGCAGTTTCGAGCCGATCTGGGTCGCCAGGCGAATGCGTTGCCCTTCACCCCCGGAGAGTGTGGCTGCCGAGCGGTCGAGAGAAATGTATCCGAGGCCCACGGCATTCAGAAACTGCAGGCGCTCGGCAATTTCGCGCAGCACGCGTCCGGCAACGATCTGGCCGCGTTGGTCGAGCTTGATTTTCTGCGCGGCTTCGAGGGCTCGTGAAACCGGCATACCCGTAAAATCCGCGATGCTGATGCCGTTCACCTGCACGGCCAGGCTCTCCTGCCGCAGGCGCTTGCCGTGGCATACAGGGCAAGTCGTTGCCGACATGTATTCGAGCAGCCACTCGCGATAGCTTTCAGAAGTCGATTCCTCTAAGTTCTGTTTTAGGAAAGCGAGAATGCCGTGAAATCCGCTGCGAGCCGCCTCGCGCTCCGACGGCCCATACAGCAGCAAATTCTGCTGCTCCTGAGACAGCTTTTCAAAGGGAATGCTGAGATCCAGCTTGTAAACCTGCCCTGCGATCTCCAGCATGCGCTGCAAGTAGGTCGAGCCGGATCCCGGCCCCAACCCACCCTCAAGCAGCGGCTTCGACCAATCGACGATCAGCTTGGCCGGATCGAAATCGTATTTGCTGCCCAGACCATGGCACTCAGGACATGCGCCATAGATGCTGTTGAACGAGAACGACCGTGGTTCCAAAGCGGGAACGCTGATTCCGCATTCGGGACACGCCATCTTCGCCGAATACATCCGCTCGTCGCCATCCACGATAGAAACCACCACCAGCCCGTCTGCCAGCTTCATGGCAGTCGCAACGGAGTTTTCCAGCCGCTTCTCGATCCCCGGCTTCACCAGCAGGCGATCAACAACGACTTCAATCGTGTGATTCTTCCGCTTGTCGAGCTTGATTTCCTCGACGCCGTCTTCGCCGCCGTCGAGGCTGCGCAACTCGCCGTCTATGCGCGCGCGCGTGTATCCCTGCTGCGCGAGCTTCTCGAGTTCCTTTTTGAACTCGCCTTTGCGGCCACGCACAATCGGCGCCAGCAGCATGACGCGCTCTTCCGGCTTGAGCTGCATCACCTGTTGCACGATTTGCTCCGCCGACTGCCGGCTGATCTCGCGTCCGCAGCTCGGGCAATGGGGAACGCCGACAGACGAATAGAGCAGGCGTAAATAGTCGTAAATCTCGGTGATTGTCCCTACAGTCGAGCGCGGATTGCGGGTAGTAGTCTTCTGCTCAATGGCGATCGAGGGGCTGAGTCCGTCGATGGCATCAACGTCGGGCCGCTCCATCTGATCAAGGAACTGCCGGGCGTAGGCGGACAGGGTTTCGACGTACCGCCGCTGCCCTTCGGCATAGATCGTGTCGAAGGCGAGTGACGACTTCCCCGATCCGCTCAAACCGGTGATGACCGTGAGGGTGTTGCGGGGGATCTCGACGTTGATGTTTTTCAGGTTGTGCTGGCGAGCGCCGCGGACCCGGATCGAGGTAATTGCCATTACAAAAGTCGAGACCTACAGAGGGCTTCGTTGACTGGTGGGCACAACGATACGTCCGTATCTTAGTTGTCAACACCGGAGATGGTCAATGCAGTTAAAGTGGCTTTGCCGCTTCGTCGATGTGTGATTCAGCAGGGCTGAGAAGTTACCTGCGTAATCTGGCTGAAACGAGCGATTTCCTTCATAACAAAGGAGTTCGCTCCAGATTGGCTTCTGCGCGGAAGTACATGAACCAGGGTGATAGATGATTTCCCTGGTTCCAGGAGCAGAATGGGCCAGCTAAGCAGAGTTGATCCAACTGCCTCTAGCTGAATCGACATCATAAAGGCGGAACGACGGTGAATCCCCAATTGGTGAGTTCGGCAACCTTGAACAGTCTGATCCTCAGCACAATCGTCTTCGCCACTATCGTCTCGGCCATGATTCTGGGTGTTTACTCGGGATATGTGGCTGTTTCCGGCATCCTGCGGGCGATGAACCGCCGCCCGGTTAAGGCGCAGGCCACAGTTATTGAATTTCCGGCCAACGTCGCCAGTTAAAGTTTCCTTACAACGTTACCTCCCCAAAAGATAGCTCCCTTGCGGAGCTTTTCTTTTTTGGCAGCGCCGGTTATGGGGGGTCCGCCGAGCGCTGCAGCTGCGCTCGGTGGGTCGGGGGTAGGAGAGGCGGGTCCCAAAAAACGCGCTTTTCGTTCTTGGGGTGCAGAGACCGGAGTCGAAACATCCTGTCTTTTGATTCTGGCGCACAGCAACTTTAGATCGCGCAACGGAATTTGATCGCGCAATGGCGCCTAGCGAGGCGTCTGCTGCTGATTCTGCTGATTCTGCTGTTGCTGCTGTTGTTGGCGCAGGCGTTGGAGCTCCTGAAGCAACTGTTCCGGAGTCTTGACCTGGGGCGGTTGTTGCTGGCCTGCCTGAGGCGCCTGTGGGGGCACTACCTGCTCGGATGGCACAGTCTGCACTGGCTGCCCTTCACCACCTCGATAAACCGGGGCTGGCTCGCTTTCTTCCTGCTCCTCGTTGTTCTCCGGTGGGCGATAGGGCTGGTTATTCGCCGTGTTGACGCCTGCAGCAGGTGCGGTGCCATGCGGACTCAGGATGATTGTCCGAACGTCGGCGGGATTTTCCAGGCTGCCGACCAGGATGAAGTCATACCGCGAGCCGTCAAACAGCGAGTTGAGCACGTCGCGGGGCGAACCTGGGCCAAACTGGCCGAATACGCGCTCGGAGTCAGGTCTCGTGCCCTCCACGCGAACGCCTGTGGCTCGTTCAATGCCGGAGACGATATCCGCGAGCGAGGAGTTATTCGCGACGATCGACAATTGCCCGTTTGTGTAACTGATGCTTGGCGGATTAGCGGGCTGCAAAGCTAGCCCATAAGGCTGTTGAGCCTGCTGCCCACCTGCTGCGGCTGAGGGCTGCTGCGGCGCTGCCTGCCCGTTAGCGTTCGGCACCGCATTTGGGTAAACAGGCCCGTTCTGCGGCTGGTTTATGGGCTGCGAACCCGGCTGTCTGGAGAAATTGGGCACTTGCCCAGGCGCAGGTCCGACCCGTTGTTCCGGCGGAAACTGCTGTGCAGGGTTCGGGAACTGCTGCGCCTGCTGGGCAGGTCCATTTTGCGGCGAGCCATTCTGGGGCGGAATCCGCCGCACGCGGTTATAGACCGAGGACGTAGGCTGAGCGGGTTGACCCGTTTGCGACTCCTGCGCGTGCATGCTCGTATAAAAGAACAGCAGCAGGATGACTGCGAAATTCGTTTTTCCCGGCACGCTGGGTTTATGCTACTCCAAAATCAGGGTTCAACAGAACCGCCGCCGGTACGCGGTGGCGCAGTCGCGGCGAGTGCCACGCCCGAGTTGACTGAAGGAGAACGGCTGAATCCATCCGAGTTGCAGCCGTCGGCATCTAAAAATCGCGAGCGGCTGCTGGCCGGCAGCTCTAACTGTGCTTTTGAGAGGATTATGATCCGCCTCCGTTCTTTGCTTCCCCTGGCTCTGTTGAGCCTCTGTTTCCTCCAGGCAGCCAATGCTGCCGAATCGTGCTATACCACCCAGGATCCCGATTTCGATGCAGCTACGCGTTCGGCGATTGAAGCCGCTGCGCAACAACTATTCAACGAAGCAGCCGCCGGCAACGTTACCGCCATGCAGCAGAATTCGATTCCGGGAATCGCGAGCAATTTCCAGGGCATTGCCAACGTAGTCACGGCAAATAAAGCGAAGCTCGCGGGCGGCCAGGCGCATATCCGCAATGAGTGGCTGCTCGATGCCCCCGGCACGCAGACTTACGAACGCGCTGAATTTTTCTGCGGCACGTTTAACTCGCCGCAGCACTCGTCATTCGTGATCCCGGGTTTGCCACCCGGGAAGTACGCAGTCGCCATTCAGGATGTGACCGGAATCAAAGAGCCGTACACGATCACCTACGTTCTGCAGCAAGACGCCGGACAGTGGAAGCTGGCAGGCTATTACGCGAAGGCACATCAGGTCGGTCCACATGACGGCCTCTGGTATTGGGTGCAGGCGCGCGACTACAAAAAACAGGGATTTCAACACACGTCGTTTTTCTATTATTTGCAGGCGGCCGATCTGCTCGCGCCGGTTCCTTTTATGAGCACGCCACAGCTCGATGCGCTTTATCAAGAAGAGCAGGCAACTTTGCCCAAAGATATCCCGCAGAATCCCCAGCAGCCTGTGCCGCTGACACTCGATGGCCAGACTTACAACATCGTCCAGGCTTTCGTCGTACCAGATGACAAGCAGGGGCTCGACCTGGTGTACAAGTACGCCACTCCCGATATCACCGACCAGGTGAAAACCTTCCAGCAGAACATGGCCTTCATCAAAGCCTTGGCGCAGCAGTATCCGGAGTACAAGCAGGCGTTCACGTCCATCGTCGCGCGTGCAGTGGCTCCGAGCGGACAGGACTTCGGCACGCAATTGCCGGTCAACGAAATCAAATAATCCGAGGAAAGCGAACACGAAGGTCATGAAGGCGAAAGAAGAGGTCACAACGAGTTCTCTGTGATCTTGTTTTTTCTCTGTGACCTCTTGTTTTTTCTTTGTGACCTTCGTGTTCGCCTTTCCTCCGTTCGCTTTGCCGTTAAAAACCGGATAGCGACCACCATCCGCGCTAACATAAGCTGCGAAGCATGACTACCGCAGCCATCGCCGCCCACAATCCACAAGAGCTTTGGGACGCAGTTGTCGCCCGCAACCGGAGCTTCGACGGCGCCTTGTTTTACGGCGTGAGCACGACGCACATCTACTGCCGTCCGACATGCCCTTCGCGCCGCCCAAAACCGGAAAATGTGCGGTTCTTTTTCGATCCCGAGAGCGCCGAGAGCGCCGGATTCCGCGCGTGCAAGCGCTGCGAGCCGCGTAAGCTTCAATGTTCGGAGAAACTCACGCTTGTACGGAACGTTTGCTGTGCGATTGAAAAGAATGTTGATTCTCCGCTGCCAATGAAGCAGCTAAGTACGGAATTGAAGATGCATCCAGCGAGGCTCGATCGCGCATTCAAGCAGAGCACGGGGATCACCATCAAGCAGTACGCAGAGGCACGACGGCTTTCACTGTTCAAGACTGCGCTGCGATTCGGAAGAGATGTCACCACCGCGATCTATGAAGCCGGTTACAACTCCAGCAGCCGCGTATATGAGCACTCGAACCTGCGCCTTGGCATGACTCCGGCAGCTTATGGCAAAGGGGGCGACGGTGTGCGTATTCGCTATGCAATCGCACCCTATGCTGCAGGAAGAGCATTGCTGGCGGTCACAGACAAGGGCGTTTGCAGCGTAAAGCTGGGCGACGATCCAGCGCGTTTGCGGCATGAACTCGAAGGCGAGTTTCCCAAAGCGGAACTGGTCGATGCAGGCGAAGAGCTGAAAGACTGGATGAACAATCTGCTGCGCCGTCTTGAGGGCGAAGTCAATCTGCCTGATTTGCCGATCGACGTTCGCACCACCACATTTCAGCGGCGAGTCTATGAAGAACTCAAGCGCATACCGGCGGGCGAGACGCGCACCTACTCACAGATCGCGAAGAAGCTTGGGGGCGAGTCAGGCCGCAGAGCGGTAGCACGGGCGTGCGCTACCAACAACGTTGCAGTGCTAATTCCCTGCCATCGCGTAGTCCGCACCGACGGCGGCATGGGCGGATATCGCTGGGGACTTGGCAGGAAACAAGCGCTGCTGTCGCGCGAACGAGAAAAGACGAAGCGAGACTGATTGCAAGCTGTAGAAGCAGCCGCGAAAATCGGACTGCCGCCCCGCCGACTACCGCCGGCGCTTCCGCTAGCTGGTGGCTAGAAGCTGGTGGCCAGAAGCCCTACTTAATCTGCACCGTCAACAACTGCGCGCCGGACACGACGTAGTCCATCGGCGTGGCTGTCTCATCCACGGCCGACTCGCCGCTTACGTACATGTCTTGCCCATTGCGCATGCCCTGCATGACGTTCATCACCGAAAGCGGCAGGGTGGGCATGACTTTGTCCTCGACCATCGCTTCGGGATTCGCTTCAAGCAGCGAGACGTACAGGTTGTTGTTCGCGTGCTCTTTGTTCAGCAAGTCGATGGTCGAGCCGAGTTCGAGTGTGCGGCCGAGGCCGGAGGGAACTTTCCGGCTATGGTCGAGCGTCTCGGAATCGCTGACGAGGATTCGCAGTTGCCCGCGTGGAACCGAAGTGGGAATCTTCACGGGGATCTGGCGCACGATGGGATCGCCGCGATAGGGACGCAGCACTGCTTCCACGGTGATTTCGTCTCCCGGTCGCGCTTCGGTCACGTCGGTGCGCGCGGTCTCGAGATGTGCGGCGCGTCGTTCGGGCGTTACGTCGAATTCAACATTTACGCCGTTGATTCCCGGAGTGCTGTAAGGATTCTCGAAGATGCGTCCAAAATGTTCGCCCAGATTCATCGCCGCCAGCACGGAGCTTTCGGCCGTGTCGTTGGACGTGAACATGTTGTGCATGTGTACTGACGGGTAGCCATTCACGGCGATGTCGCCGTTCATCCGATACGTCACCTGATCGCCATATTGGTTCTGGCTCTGCAGCGCCTGATAGACGGTGGTCATCATGATCAACGGCGTCAGCTTGGCGTTGTTGAGCACCGAAAACTTCATCTGCTTGGGCTTGCTGCCGCCGTGAATGGTTACCGTAACGGGAATCATCTGCGGAGCTTCGCCGAAGCGTCCAAGGATGCCGCTGTGGCGATCCTGCACAAAGGTTCCGACTTCGTCGGTGGTGTTGACGATCTTGTAGGAGTTATAAGGCGAAGCCAGCGTTGCAATCACGTTCGCCTTTGTCATCGGCATATCGACCATACCGTACTGCGTGAGCGGATGTCCGCATGCGAGAAGCCGCTGCGGATCGATGTAGGTTACGGTACAAGTCGCCGCGATATCGAGATCACCGCTCACCAGCACCGCACTCACGGCTGATCCCGGTTCGATCGGTTCCGGCTGATGCTCGTGACTGGCTGACCCAACTCCCATAACGGGAACGAGTCCGGCCGCCGCGAATTGCGACGCGAATTGGCGAATCGTGGATTCGGTGAAGCCGCTGAAGACGAACGGGGCATCGATGGGCTGCATCATCGAGGCGAAGCCCTGCAGATCAGGACTTGCGTCACCCGCGTTCGAAATCTTGCTCATCGTTTTCGCTGCGTGAGCCGCGCTTACCTGCTCAGGCTGGCTGCGGTCCATCGCATCGATTTCGAGCATGTCCTCGATGGGCGTAATGCCGCAGATCGGCTCTTTCGAAAATTGCCCAATTCGGTACGAGATCGCGCCGACGAGCTTGCCGTCGATGTAAACCGGGCTGCCGCTCATGCCGGCGACCACGCCCGTGTATTCGACCTTCTCGCCATGCAAGCGCGCGAGGATCAGGTCGCTCTTCGGCCCATTGAGGTTCGGCAACACGCCGAGAACTTCCACGTCCATCGGCTCGGGCTTGGTCCCCTCGAATACGGTGTAGGCGACGCCGCGCATTCCGCGATGCACGTCGCTCACCGGCATGGTTTGCGGTGTGACGCGCGCCGCTGCAGCAACGGGCTGAGCAGTCGCGGGAGCCGTCTGAGCGCCCGCCAAGCTGCATAACAAAATTAAAGGGGAAATCCGAGCGAGGTAGGAAAGAATGCTCTTCATACTGATGTTCAAACACTCAGAGCGCACCAGAGATGCGGGGATGAAACGACCCGCAAGCGCAGGAAACACGCAATCCATGATGGTTTCCGAGTAGTTCGGCATCTATACTAATACAGAGACTCTCGAAAGCAATACGCAAAGAGTCAGTAGGAAGGCATCAAAAATGTCCCTTAGTGGTACTAGGGTGCAACCATCAGGCGTGCTTAAGGTCCTCCTGATGGCGGTGTGCACCGTTGCATTCGCAATTTCTCCCAGCAGCGCGCAGAACACGCAGAATTCGCAAAACCAGACGCAAAACCAGCAAGGCTCTCAACAGCAGCAACAGACTCCGGCAGAAGCTGGTGGTCCGACGGGCGATATCGGGCCGATCGCCGTGCCCAAGAAGAAGCCCGAGGACGAAAAGCCGCCGGAACGCGTCCCGAAGGTGAAGAATCCGGAAGAAATCGGCACATTCTCGCTAAAAGTTGATGTGCCGCTGGTGAATTTGCCGGTAGATGTGGTGACCGCAAACGGCCAGTTCATTCCCGGACTCAAGGCCGAGAACTTCAAGGTCCTGGAAGACGGCGTTCCTCAGAAGATCGATACCTTCGCCCAGCAGGGGGACAAGCCGATCACGGCGGTCCTGCTCATCGAGTTCGCCGCCAACAACTACTACTTCATGATGGACGCCCTCAACGCGGCCTACTCCTTCACCCAGCAGATGAAAAAAGAGGACTGGATCGCGGTTACCTCGTACGACATGAAGCCGCACATCCTGGTCGATTTCACCCAAGACAAGAACCAGGTGATGGGCGCGCTCGGACAGCTGCGCATTCCCGGCTTCAGCGAAACCAACCTCTTCGACGCTCTCTACGACACGATCGACCGTCTCGAAGGCGTCGAGGGTCAGAAGTACATCATTCTGATTTGTGATGGAATCGACACGTTCAGCAAGCTCAATTACGACAAAGTCCTGAAAAAGATTCAGGGCTCCAAGAACATCACCATCTTTTGCGTCGGCACCGGACAGGCATTTCGTCTCTGGGCGGAATCGCATGGCTACATGGGCCCGATCGCGAACCTCGACTTCCTGCAGGCCGACAACCAGCTCAACACCTTCGCAAAAATGACTGGCGGCCGCGCATACTTCCCGCGCTTCACCGCCGAGTTCCCCGAAGATTTTGCCGACATCGCCGCTGACATTCGAAATCAGTACGTGATTTCGTATCGTCCGTCGAACGCGAAGCAGGACGGCACGTGGCGCAAAGTAAAAGTCGAACTGGTAGATCCCCAAACGGGACAGCCGCTGATCGTGCAGGATCAGCATAGGAAGAAGATCAAGTATCAGATCATTGCGCGCGACGGGTATAAAGCGAAAAATGAGGTGGAGTGATTTTCTGCTCTTGTCATTCCGAACCGCATTCTTTGCGGTGAGGAATCCCTATAGGCCAGGACCTGACGGGCGGGCTAAATTCCGTTGCGGTTGTGCTCCGTTTCGGTTGTCTATGCAGCATGAGAGACGAGAGGGATTCCTCACCGACAAACCGCGGCGGTTCGGAATGACAATGCGGGACATCTGATATGTTCACAGGATGTCCGAATCGACCCTGGTCCTCCAGCCAGAGAGTGCGCAAGTCGCGCAGCCGGCAAGTCTGCGTCTGCCGCTGATCATTGCAATCGTCAGTTGCGCAAGCCTTCTGCTTGAGCTCGCGCTGACGCGGCTGTTCTCGGTCGTACTCTTCTACCACTTCGCTTTTCTGGCGATTTCGGTCGCGCTGCTCGGATTGGGCGCCGGCGGCGTGTTCGCGCACATCTTCCGTGCGAGGCTCTCGCGGTGGAGAGTTCCGGAACTTGGAAGCAGACTGCTCCTGCTCAGTTCCATTCTGGTATTCGGAGTTCTTGAGGTCGTTCTTCATTCCGCGGTCTCGCTCAACCTCGAGCTTCGCAATTTCGAAAAGCTCACCATCATTTATCTGGCTGCAGCAGTTCCCTTCTTCATAACCGGTCTTATCTTTTCAGTGGTTTTCGCCCGCGAAACGCAGCAGGTCGCAAAGCTCTACGGCTTCGACCTGATAGGTGGGGCCACGGCCTGCATTCTGCTGGTACCGATTTTGAATATTGTCGGCGGACCAAATGCAGTGCTCTGCTCTGCGGCGTTGATGGGAGTGGGCTCCATTCTCTGGAGCGAGACTCGAAGCGTTCGCCGTGCGGGGATCGGAATTTTGATCGCTTATCTCGCGCTGATTGCTGCGAACCACAACGGTCGCTTGATCGATATCATCTACGCGAAAGGCGCGCGCAGAACAGGTGTGGAGTTCGCGCGATGGAATGCGCTGTCCCGTGTCGAGGTCGATCAGGTGGGTCAGTCGAAGTACGTCGTCATCGACGCCGACGCATCCACGGCAATCATGAACGTTGATCCAGCGGTGTGGGACCACGACATTGCGGTGCGTCCCTATGCGGGAAGCTCGCTAAGCTCGTTCAATTGGCGTAACGATCTCATGAACGCAGCGCCGTCGCTCGCTAATGTGCTGCGTCCGCGTGGGGACTTCGCGATTATCGGTCCCGGAGGCGGAGTCGATGTGCTTCGCGCCGTCGCCAATGGAAGCCGCAAGGTGACGGGCATCGAAATTAATCCGCTGATCGCAAACACGATCATGCGCGACAAATATGCGAGCTACGCATATCACCTCTACGATCGCCCTGAGGTGCATATCCACGTCGCCGATGGCCGTTCCTATCTGCGCAGCAGCCGCGATCTCTACGATGTCGTGCAGATGACCCTGGTCGATACCTGGGCATCCACTGCCGCCGGAGCTTATGCGCTCAGCGAGAACAGTCTCTACACAGTCGAGGCATTTCGCGAGTACTTCGATCATCTTCGACCCGATGGCATGATCGCCATCACGCGCTGGGAGTTTCGCCAGCCTCGCGAGGCTTTGCGAGTGGTGTCGCAAGCGATGGAAGCCTTGCACGAACTCGGAGTTCCAAATCCGAAATTCAATTTCATCGTTGCCTCCGATGGTCCTCTCGATCAGGATGGGCGTCCGGTGATTGTGCTGGCCAAGAAATCGGCATTCACCGCGGATGAAATTGCATCCATTCGATCGCATTTAGCTGCGCACCCGAAGCTCGTGAGTCTATACCTCCCCATGGGCGACAATGCGCAAAACGCATTCACACGATTGATTCAATCGAATGATCCCCGAGCGTTCGCGGCAAGCTATCAATACAACGTTGCGCCTGTTTTTGATTCCTCGCCGTTCTTCTTCTTTACATTAAAGACGGGCCACGCGTTGGCGGATCTGCGAGGAACGCGCGGCGGCATGGACTGGCGCGTGAATCTCGGAATTGTGATTCTTGGCATGGTACTGGCGATATCGATTGTCGCGGTAATTGCGTTTCTTGTAATTCCTTTAGCCCTCGAACCGACGGCATCGTATCCGCGCATTCTGCCGCTGTGCTACTTCATCGCCGTGGGACTCGGATACATCCTGGTTGAGATTACCTTGATTCAGCGCTTCGTTCTCTTCCTGGGCCATCCCACCTACGCGTTGACCGTAGTCATTTTTCTCATGCTGCTGGCGAGCGGCGCAGGGAGCCTCACAGCCAGACGCTGGATGCCGCGAGTGCAAACGCTTCGTCCGGTGCTATTGGCGATCGTTGCAGGCTTGGTTGCGTATCTTGCACTGCTGCCACTGATTCTCAAGTCGCTTGTAGGCGTGCCGTTCTTCCTGAAGCTGCTCATCAGCGGAGCGCTCATTATTCCGCTCGGTTTCGGAATGGGAATGCCATTCCCTATCGGCCTTCGTCTGCTCGACGAAAATTCAAGCAGTGCCGATGGAATGTGCGAGTGGGCATGGGCAATGAATGCGTCGGCTAGCGTGCTGGGATCGGTGCTGGCGATGGTGATTGCGATTCACTTTGGACTAGCTGTAACCCTTGTCTGTGGTGCGCTGGCTTACTCCCTGGCGCTAATATCTGCACCGGCGCTTCGACTCGCGATCACAGTTGAATCAGATTAAGAGAAGTTTCAGACTTCTCACTCTGCCGCGAAAAGCTTGGTCGAATGTCACCAGGGTCAGATTTCCAGAGGCGGCAAATGCAGCAAGATAGTCATCCGTCCAAGTTTTAGAAGTGGGATGGGGTCGCGAAGAGCGGTGGCGGAACTCAATCTCAAGTTCCGCAGGTTCCGGTGCAAATTCTATACGGTCGTCTTCGAGAAACTCATCGTAGGCTTTTCCATGCTTCCGCTTGCGTGAGAACCTCAGGACCCATCACGCTGCTGGAGGTCAGAAGTCTGAGTAAACCAATCTGCGTCACACGGCAGAAGCACACGCGAGCGTCTTGAGGAAGGGAGTCGAACCATCGACTTGCGACGGAGTGATGGATGTGGGCAGCAGCAGAAGCAGCGAGCCAGACATTAATATCAGGGAAAAGGCACAAGCTCTGCGATCTTGGCATTGTCGATGTTCAACGAACCTGGCCTTTTCGATTTCACAATTGGAAGCTTGACGCGTTTACCCGTTTTCTTTTTTCTCAGACCCAACTCAGTCTCGACACTGCGCAGAACGATCGCTTTTACTGATTTACCCTCCTGCGCGGCCTTGCTTTTCAGAATCCGGTAAACAGGGTCCGGAATATCCAGTGTCGTTCGCATGCCTCGATTTTGGCATATTTATGGCTGAATCGCACAACTTTCAGCCCGCGCTGCTAACGTCCGCCTTTCCGCTACGTCGGGGGGCGGCATTTAAATCTTCCCTAACCGCTTACTCCCAAAGCTGGTCTAATCCCTCGAATGGAGCTCACCGACCGGGCAGCCGTGGATGAGGTGCTCGCCGGCAAACACGAATCTTTTCGTGTGCTGGTCGATCGTCACGGACGCAAGGTCTTTGGGCTGGCGTATCGCATGACCGGCAATGAACATGACGCAGACGAAGTAGTGCAGGAGACTTTCCTGCGCTGTTACAAGCGGCTCGACAGCTTCGAGGCTCGCTCCAGCTTTTCCACATGGCTGTATCGCATAGCCTCGAACTGCGCGCTCGATCTGCTTGCCAAGCGCAAGCAGGACAAGACGCACATTGTCGAGAGCGACGCGCGCGATGTCGAACTGAACCCGGAAGAACGCACGCTCGACTACGCCACTCCGCAGCCCGGGCCGGAGCGCATGCTGCTCAGCACCGAATTGCGGAAGCGTGTGGCCGGCGCAATGCAGCGGCTGACGGCGATTGAACGCACTGCGTTCGTGCTTCGCCACTTTGAAGGACGTTCGATTTCCGAGATCGGCAGCGTGCTTAAAGTCCGCGACGAGGCGGTAAAGAACACGATTTTTCGCGCGGTAAAAAAGATGCGCACAGAACTCGAGCCGTTCATGACCGCCGGCCGAGTGCAGAGAGGTACACGATGAGCCGCCACCTGACCGAACAGGAACTCATTCTTCATTTCTACGAGCAGGGTAGGAGTACCCAGCGACATCTCGCCGAGTGCTCGACGTGCGCGGCGGAATTCGCGCAGATTCGCGCGACGCTCTCGGCAATCGATTATCCCGTTCCGGAACGCGCAGCCGATTACGAGCCACAACTGTGGAGCACGCTGAAGCCTCGTCTGGATGTGTCCGAGTCGCCGAAAGCTTCTGTCTGGCATGCACTGCTGCAGCCGCGGAAGTGGGCGATCGCTGGAGCGCTCGCGGTCTTAGTCGTCGCTGCGTTTCTGGCCGGACGTTATCTGCCGCGCCATGAGCAACCCGGCCCAGTGGCTAAGGTGGAGACTCCCAAGGCAGGCAGCGATCGCTTGCTCATGGTCGCAGTTGGCGATCACCTCGATCGTACCGAAATGATCCTCGTCGAGCTGGCAAACACCCCGGCAGAAGGCAAGGTCGATATCTCCGCCGAGCGCGAACTGGCGCAGAACCTCGTGAACGAAAACCGGCTCTATCGCCAGACAGCGCAGCGCGACAAAGACACCGAAATTGCCAACGTTCTTGATCAAGTCGAGCGCGTGCTAATCGACATCTCGCACCATCCCGATTCGGTATCCGGCAAAGAACTTGAACAACTGCAGCAGCGGATTCAATCGCAGGGCGTGCTGTTCAAAGTACGAGTGATTGAGTCGAAGGTGAAGGCGCGCAGTCGCGTTGAAAAATCGACCACAGAAAAGAGTTCAAGCAAGAGTTCTCAATTACCCATAGTGATCTAGTACCACATGGAAATTACGAGCACAGAAGGCATTAAACAAACAATGAAAAGTATCTTCATATCTTTCGTATTCATTCTCGCGTTCGTTTCCGGTGCGAGCGCACAAACCGATGATCTCGCTCCTGGTGCGATCTTCAGCTTCCAGCCGCAGAAGAGTGGAGATCGGGTTGAAGAGGCCTATGCTGAGGGTAAAAAGGCAATTTACGACAGCAACTGGCAGCAAGCCTTGGATTCCTATTCTCAAGTAGTAAAAGCCGGACGCACCCACGTGGACGAGGCGCTGTACTGGCAAGCCTACGCGCAGAACAAACTCGGACGACGCGGAGACGCGCTCAACAGCATCGCGCAGCTCAAGCGCGACTATCCACGGAGCGCCTGGATCAAAGACGCGAGCGCACTGGAACTGGAAATTCGCCCTTCCTCCGCTAACACTATGTCGAGCGAGGGTGACTGCGACCTGAAAATTCTTGCGGTTAACAGCCTGCTCAACACCGATCCGAATCGAGCGCTTCCCATTCTGGAAAAGTTGCTAGGCAACAACGGCAATGCAGGACAGTGTGGCGGAGAGGTGCTGGAAAAAGCCCTGTTTGTTCTCTCCCAAAGCGACGATCCGCGTGCCCGCGATCTCATGCTGAAGATTGCGACCGGAAAGGTCCATCCTGAGCTTCAGCAGAAAGCTATTCACTATCTCGGAATCAGCGGCAATCACGAAACGCTGATGAAGATCTACACCGAGAGCTCTTCCACCGAAGCGAAGAAGATCGCTCTGCACAGCCTTGGAATCTCGGGCGGCTGCAGCGAATTGCTGACTCTCTCCGCTCAGGAGAAGGACGCATCGCTGGTTCGCGAGGCAATTCACTCGATGGGCATTGCCGGATGCAAAACCCAGCTTCGCGATCTCTACAGCAAGGCAACGTCTGCAGACGTCAAGCGCGATCTGCTGCACTCAACCATCGTCTCCGGCGACACAGAACTCCAGGAGAAAGTCGCGCGGACCGATCCCGATCCCAAATTGCGCGCTGAAGCCGTAAAGGACCTGGGTATCTCAGGAGGCTGCAGTCAGCTCACAAATTTTGCAGGCGAGAAAGATCCGGACGTCATTCGCGCTGCCATCCACGCCATGGGAGTCGGCGGATGCCGCGAGCAGCTTCGCGATCTGTATAGCAAGACAACGAGTCGTGAGCTGAAGGGCGACATTCTGCACTCAACCATTGTCTCCGGCGACACCGAACTGCAGGAAAAAGTTGCGCTCAACGATCCCGATCCGGAACTGCGCAGCGAAGCGATAAAGGACCTGGGCATTTCCGGCGGCAGCAGCGCAACGCTAGTCAGAATTTACGAGAGCAACCAAAACGAAGAAGTCCGCGATGCCGTCATCAATGCACTTTTCATAAAGGGCGATGCGCATTCGCTGGTCGATCTTGCAAAGAAGGAGAGCAATCCCGACCTGCGGAAGAAGATCGTGAGTAAGCTCTCGGTTATGGGCAATCGCGAAGCGAATGACTACTTAATGGATTTGCTGAACAAGTAAGCAAGGCGGTGCGGCGGAGCAGGGTCAGCACCGCTGATTGAGAGTGAATATTCCACTTGTTCCCTATTTGAGAGGCCGTTGTGAAAACCAAACTCATAATCGTCATAGCGTCGATCGCAGTCACATGCTCAGCACAGGTTTCACTGAAGACCGAAGCCGGCGAGATGCCGCAGATCAAGAACGCAAGGCTGGAGACGGTAGCGGCCGCTGGCAATTTGCAGCAGCAGATTGAGTCATTCGCCTCGCGCCAGAATGGAACTGCCTGGATCGGCTACGCAGCGCCGGCGGCAAGCTCGCATCGCACCATCTGCTGCTACGACGGCGGATGGCAGGAGCGTAGCTGTTGTGGCACTTGCCGGCTCTCGTCGGAGCACAACACCTTTTCCGGGTCGCGCGATGATTGCGACGATGTTGAAGTCACGAGCCTCGCTGTTCTTTACCGAGTGGAAGAGAAGAAGATCGACACCATTCGCATCTTCAGCCAGAACTGCTCGATCGACGCAGGCGGCCTTCCCGTTTCGGTACTCACGAATGTCGATCCGAAACAAAGCGTCGCCTATCTGAGCACATTCGTGACCAAGGAGCAGGACTCGCACCTCGCCCGACGCGCGCTCGACGCGATCTCCGAGCACGCCGATTCTTCGGCTGATGCTGCCCTTGATCATTTCGTGAGCGCGGAATATCCGGAGAAGACGCGCGAGCACGCTGCATTCTGGCTCGGCATTGCACGCGGAGCACACGGGTACGCCACGCTCAAACGACTGATCGAGTCCGATCCAGACGACAACTTTCGCGACAAACTGACCTTTCCCGTTAGCCAGAGCAGCGTGCCTGATGCGCAAGATGAGCTGATCCACATTGCGAAACAAGACTCAAGTTCGCGCGTGCGAGGGCAGGCCCTGTTTTGGCTCGCGCAAAAAGCAGGAAAGAAAGTCGCCGGAGCAATCAGCGACGCAATCGAGAACGATCCTGACACTGACGTGAAGAAGAAAGCTGTCTTCGCGCTCTCGCAAATGCCCGATCACGAAGGCGTGCCGAAACTAATCGATGTAGCAAAGAACAACAGAAATCCTGCGGTGCGAAAGCAGGCAGTGTTCTGGCTCGGGCAGTCAAACGATCCACGCGCACTGGATTTCATCACCAGCGTGCTTACGCACTAAACCATTTCCTGATTTCGCGATTTCGTGATTTGTTCTTGTTTGGTTCCCAATCGCGAAATTACGAAATCACACAATCACGAAATTTGCTTCGCAACACCCGGCCGGGCGGACGGCTCCACGAAATCAAAAAGCCCTGCCTTGCGACAGGGCTTTGGCAGTCCAGGCCGTTATTCAAGCGGCGGCATGGGAGGAGGGCCATCCCCCGGGCCACCCGGTCCTGGCTTGTGCATCCTGAAAAACATTTTTTCGTGACTCATGGATTGGAGCTGCTTCCACTGCTCGGGCGTCAGCACGCCGCGGAATGCGAGCGTCATTACGGTAAATTCCTTCTCCAGGGCGTTGCGTGCATTCTGAAGCTGCGTGAGTTGCGCAAGCACCTGGTCCTGCTGCGGCTGGTCCTGATCGAGCAGATCGCTCAGCTTGCCTTCCTCGATCTCAATATTGGCCCGCATCTGCGCCAGATTGGCGCGGTGACTAGAGAAGATCTGATTGAGCTGCTGTGTCTGCTGCTCGTTCAGCCCGATCTTCTGCGCAAGTTCAGAGTTGCGCCACCAGTCGTGCCCGAATCCCATTCCGGGAACGCCGTCCATTCGCTGGATAACGAATCTGCGATTGGCCTTGTCAGGTGGCGTTTGCGACTCGTTCTGTGCTGACATCAGCCCGCCCACCGCCAGCAAGAAAATCAATAGACAAGACGAAGTTTTCATTGTTTGTTTCCCGTCCGATTGTGCGAATTGTTATTCGAACTCACCTTCTTGTACGAACCTTCCATTTCTCCGACCAGCAGACTGGCCGGCTGCAGAGCTTCCGGCAGATCTCCATCGAGCTGTGCTTCCACATCGCCGAGCAAAGCAGAGTCAGAGATTTCGGCCGGCGCCTGATTCGTCGCAGTCGTTGAGGGAGTGGTATGGAATCCGAGGAAAAGGAATGCAACAAGTACGATCGTCAGCACCGCCATTGCGAGCGCGAATCCCGCGCTGCGTCCCTGAGTTTCCCGAATCTGCACTGCCAGGATTCCCTGCTGGATGGCGCGCGACTGTCTTCCCCAATCGATGGCCGACCGCCCGGCGCTGTAGCAGACGTCCTGTCGCAAGCTCGCCATGCGCTCGCGGTACATCTCCACCTGCTGCTGGCAGTCGCCGCAGATTTGCAGGTGCTGTGCCGCGCGCAGTTCGCGTTCGCCGGCTGCCGCAGCCGTAATTTCCTGATCGCTCAGGTGAATCGAAATCACGATTGTTCTCCTTCCTGCCACGTGCGCAGGTTCATCATTGCCCGATGCAAGTGCGACTTCACCGTGCCTGGCTTGCGATTCGTCGCGCGCGCGATCTCGTCGATCGACATACCTTCCACCGCGCTCAACAGCAACGCCTCGCGCTGCGGCGGAGTCAAGTCACGAATTCTCGCTGAGACACGCTGCAGTCGCTCGCGCCGCAAAATCTGCTCTTCCGGAGTCGAGCCCGGATCGCGCACCTGCTGCGCCCGTTCCTGGTCTTCATCCGAATGATCGAAGCGGATGAAGCGCCGCCAAAATCCAAAGCGCCGGTTGCGGTAGTGATCGCGAACCAGATTGATCGCGATCCGCGCCAGCCAGGTGAATATCTGGGAATCGCCGCGGAAGCCATGCTGCTTCTGAAATGCGCGGATAAAGCACTCCTGCGTCAATTCTTCGGCGAGATCCGGATCGCCAGTCTGCGCCAGCAGCAGGCGATACACGCGCTGCTGATACAGCCGAATGAATTCGTCAAAATCGGCGAAATGCGAATCGGCTTCAGTATTGGCCGTGGCTGGAATCGTCACCTGCAGCATGTTCATCGTTCCGATGATCTCTCTCCGTCAGCTAAATGGACGGATTTGTCGGCGCAGAGTTTACGCGTTCGTCGAATTTTTCTGGAACGAAAGCCAAGTTCTTGGAATTCGTGATTTCCTGATTTCGCGTATTCATGATTGATATGTTCCCAATCACGAAATCACGAAATCGCGAAATCACGAAATTTCGCGGCACCGTGCCAAAGCAAGAACACAGCTTCCGCGACAGGTTCCCTAGTTTCTGACCTGATTCCCTCAATTCCACAGCTAATTTTCGTGTCACCGCCGATAGGAAACGTGCTACCTTCGTCTAAGCTTCGCCCTGATGGGAGGACGAATGGGACTCGCAGTTGCTGTGCTTTCCGCTTTCGCTGGGGCAATCGCCGTTTATGCAGCTCTGCGCCCCAAGCTTGCAGTCGCTCGCGAACGGGCGGCGCATCTGGACGCCCGCGTAGCCGAACTCACATCCGCGCAAGCCAGACTATCTGCAGACATGAGTGCAAAGGAAAGCGCGCTCCTCGCCGCGTCCAGCGAACTTTCTGCGCTGAAAGCTTCGCTAGCAGCAGAGCGTGAGGCGGCTGAGGAGAAGCTGGCGCTTATTCAGCAAACACAGCAGAAATTCGAGGAGTCCTTTGGGCACTTGGCCGACCGGGCCCTCAAGGGTAACGCGGCTGAATTCCTGAACCTGGCGAAGAATCTCCTCGATCAGCAGCAGAAGATGGCGTCGGGCGATCTGGATGCTAAGAAGGATGCAATCCAGTCGTTGCTGAAAACCGCAGCCGATTCCCTCTCGCAACTCCAGGAGCGCATCTCGGCGAGCGACAGCGAGCGCAAAGCGAGCGAATCAGTATTCGGGGAGCAAATTCATTCGCTGGTTGAGTTGCAACACCGTCTGTCCGACGAGACTCGCCGTCTCTCTCGCGCGCTGGAGCGCCCGACGGTTCGTGGCAACTGGGGCGAAGTGCAATTGCGGCGCGTGGTGGAGTTCGCAGGCATGGTCGAGTACTGCGACTTCGAATCGCAAAAGACCTTCTTCGACGACGATGGCCGCCGTCTGCGTCCAGACCTCATCGTCAGAATGCCGAATGGGCGGATTATCGCCGTCGATGCCAAGGTGTCGCTCGATGCGTTCACAAAAGCCGCCAACGCCGAGCAGGACGCCGAAGTTCACCAACATCTTGAAGAACACGCGCGCCAGGTTCGCGCGCATATCGAAAGCCTGTCGTCGAAAGCCTATTGGGAACAGCTTCCCAATTCGCCCGATTTCGTTGTCGCCTTCATGCCGAGTGAAGCTCTGTTAAGCGCAGCGCTGCAGGCGGATCGCTCGCTGCTCGACGATGCTGCGCAAGGCAAAGTTCTTCTTGCGAGCCCCTTGACGCTAATTGCGCTCCTCAAAGCCGTGTACTGCGGATGGCGCGAAGACAAGCTCGCCAAGAACGCGGAGCAGATCAGCAATCTCGGGCGCCAACTCTATGCCCGGCTAGTCACGCTGGGAAATCATCTTTCCAAGTTGGGAAACCATCTCGACCGCGCCGTTTCCGCCTACAACGACGTCGTCGGCTCGATTGAACGAAACGCCTTTCCCGCCGCGCGCAAATTCGAACAGCTCGGAGCTGGAACGAGCGACCAGATTCCGGAGCTCATGGGAGTCGATCATCTCGCGCGTTCTCTGCAGTCGCCGGAGTGGAGATCGGAAGCGAACGAAAGCACTCTCGATCTCAACACTCTCGAGATTCCCGAAGCCAGCGGCATGCCGTCGTAGGTTCCATTCTCACCACGGAGCCACGGAGATCACGCAGGATGAGATAGGCGTCGCCTTCCGCGATTCAAGCTTCGGCAAGGAGTGCCGAGATTCGGCCTAGCAAAAAAGGTGAATCGTGAACTCAGAACGCCTGCTTCTTCCGCTCCGTGCTCTCCGTGGCTCCGTGGTAAAAATTGCGGTCAAAGTGCCAGTTGGACGATTTCGACGGCAGCTTCGCGCCAGACTCGAATCGGCGGATCAGGCTTTTGTCAAAGGCTGAGTGTTTTCCTCAACCTCATGTCCAGGAAGAATCTCCCGCAAGGCCCAATCGATCCTCTGGACCGCATCGCGAATCGTGTTGAGCTGCATTTCCTGGTCCTGCGAGTACGGCAGGTACATCACTGGCTGCAGCGCATTGCGAACATGGTGATTCATCAGCTCAATTACCTGCAGCTTCCGGATCAGCTCTCGTTCGCGCCGCCGCTCATAGAAGAAGACGACAAGCCCCAGCAGTAGCGCGGCAGCAATGTTGTCGGTCCACAGACTCCAACCGGTAATGCCCTCGTGACGCTGAGACGCCTCAACGATTATCCCGAGAGAAAACGAGACAAAGGCCAGCAGGACACTGACAAGTGCTTTGCGGAAGTTGCCGGGAAGGTTCTGAGGCATGCAGCTATTATCGCGGATGTAAATTTCCCACAGGGCAGAGTTTACCAACCCGACAATCCTGTTCAGCCCAGCTCATACCGATTTCCATATACACTCGCGCCTCCGCCTCCAAGAATTCGGAATTTTCGAAATGCAAAACGTAATGTTTTGTTAAAGATACTGCTGGCACATGACTTGCTTATAGCTGGACAAGGGAGACTCATGAACCAGGAAATTTCAATCTCGTACCGGGCAGTCAAATCAAAGATATATAAATTGATAGACGCTCTGGTCGAAGGCGAAAAGAACGAAGCCGAAGTGCAAGAGTCCATCCGCCGCTGGTGGAAGATGGTGCGCCCGGATGATCGGGCAGTCGCGGAAAAATACCTCTCGATGGTTCTCAACCGGTCGAATGCTAGCCTGCATGCGATCCGCGATGGCATCCCCACCTACGAGGCTTTCGAACTCGGACATCAGCATAGCGTGCGTGTCGGGAATCGACAGCCTGCAGCTTAGCGCAGGACTGACAAATGCAAAGCGGACCCGCAAGGGTCCGCTTTTTTGCTGTCTGCCAAATGTTCCGGGTTGCGGCCGGAATGAGCCACACTGCTCAACTTTCGAAACGGTTAGAAACTCGCGAGATCACTGGCGGAGAGGGGGGGATTCGAACCCCCGATAGAGCTTTTGACCCTATAACGGTTTAGCAAACCGCCGCCTTCAGCCACTCGGCCACCTCTCCGCGTTTGCTTGCAACAGTTTAGCACGCGGCTTGAGCCGATCTGCTGCACAATTGCTGCACGCTGCGTAATTGATTCCGAGCGCTGGTGATTTTCGATCAGCAACCCAGAATCCAATGGTGTTTGTAAAGAACGCACTCACTTTGCAGCCTGCTAGTTATGCAAATGTGTGGCCCGCGTTCCAGTTTTCTTACTTTCATGGATAACTGCGATTGCACTCACTTCAATCATTACGTCGGGCCGAAACAGACTTTTCACCTCAACCAGCGATGCTGTTGGCAGGTTGGACGTCATGTACTCATCACGAACCTTGCGGTACTTCTTGATCTGAGAGATGTCGGTCACGTAGGTGGCCATGGTGACAACGTCGGAGAAAGTTGCGCCTACTGCAGCGATCGCCGCCTTTATATTCTCGAAGACCTGCCGAGTTTGTGCTTCGAAGTCATTGCGACCGACCAGGTTAGGCTTGACATCGAGAGGAACTTGTCCGGCGATGTACACGGTCCTACCCGATGCCACGGCAATAACCTGTGTGTAGCCATGTGGCGGATGCAGGGCTGGTGGATGGATTCGCTTAACTCTGCTATCTGCAGCAGAGAGGACATCGACTCCTAGCACGAAGACAGCAGCAAGCACAATAAACGATTTGTTCATGAACATTTTTAGTCTCTTGTTTCAAAGTGACAAACGGATTGTGTGATATTCCCCGTTGTACTTGCGAATTCGCCTGTAGCCCACAGCTCGGCGGCATTCCTGGGGAGAGCCACGTTGTCAACCAAACTCGGTTCGCAGGTCGGCGATGGGGCAGATTCCTGAGATTTACGAATTCCACAAACTGATTGCGGATGAAACTCTTCAGCTCTGCGTGCGACATCCCGGCGTGGAAATTCTCAGCTTTCGCGGTCTCAGACTAATTGTCAAAGTCGTGCCTAGCACATTCTGGATGGGAACCCCTCCGGCAAGATTCCTGCGGAGGTAATAAAGATCGAGAGAGAGATGAGAGGTTAGCTGCCTGCCAGTGCCCAACTGCAGACGATTCTGATTCCAGTTTCCGGCGCTAAGGTTGAAAATGAGCTCGTTGGAAGCGAATGCATGCCAGCGCTCTCTCGTGCCGAGAGGTACGTCAAACAATAACCTGTTGCGATAGCGCACCGGCGAATCCCCAAAGCCGATGAGCTTCTCGAAGCGGTTGCGATCGGCGATCGCGAACCGTCGAAGATGAAACGTCGGTGTCAGCGCGACCAGCGGTACATGCACATCCAGCGAACGCTGCGGAACCATCGCGAAGAGGTAACCGCCTGTGACAACTAGGTGCCGATACACCGAAAAATCCGCCGTGATACCAGTTGCGGCAAGCTGCGGGTTGGGCAGGTCAGGGTCAAATCGTGCAAGTAGCGGCACAAGGAAAGCGACGCGTCTGTAGGATGCGGTGAGGTCAACTTCGTTCCAGGACTGGAAGTCCTGTGCGCTCGACAGACTCGCTCCCGACGTGAGGAGCAGCAACGTGACCGCTCGCATGCACCGCCACAATAAGGTTAGTTTGGCTCGGGACTCCTCACGCCTTCGCCATCTCATAGAGAATACCAATCGCCTGCTGCGCCTTCTCTTCGCGGAAATCGCCAGCTAGTTCTCCTGCGAGTGTCATGACTGAAACCGCAGTTGCGCCCGCTTTGGTTACTCGCATGAGAGCAGCTTGCTCCGTGCGCTCGTTCATGCCGCCGCACGCGTCAATAACCACGCAAACCTTGTATCCTTCGTCAGCGGCGGTGAGCGCAGGAAGTTGTACTGCCAATTCCGTAGCTACTCCGGAGATGAGGAGCGTCTTCCGGCCTGTGGCTTTGATTGCGGAGACAATCTCCAGATTGAGAAAGGAGTCGCAGGTGGTGCGATGGAGGGTCGGCACTTCACCCAGAGCCTGAGCTATTTCGGGAAGTATTCGAGCAGGCTCGCCATTCTCGTTACGGACCCCGGTGACGACGACAGGGATTTGCAGGAGTTTGGCAAGCTTCGCCAGTGCGCCCACTCCCTTCTTCAGGCGTTCAAGCGGGTTCGTGGACGTAAGCTCAACGATGCCCTCCTGTAGATCAGCGAACAGAATGATTGTGTCTTGTGCATTGATTCTGGATTTTGAGTTCTCCATACATTCCTTCCCACTGGGATCACCGCTAGCTTCCTGACTGCGCGAGCCGCTCGGCCACGCGGCTCGAGAGAAAACTTCTTTCTTCACGCAGCACGCGAAAGGAGAACGTCGTCTCGCGTGCAAGGAGGGCTGCCCCGCTAATCATCGCGACCACACCAACAGTTCCTGCTACGAAGCCGACGCCGAGAATGAGTTGTACAGGGCTGTGAATTCCTGCTGAAGCGAGCACCGCGCCAATGAGGGACAACAGAGTACTTGCAACGAACGAAGCCACGGAGGTATAGAAGCCGGTCAGGGCCCGTACGATGAGCATGGCACGGGTCTCGCCCGCTTCTAGTTGACGAATCCGCAAGCCCAGTTCCGCTTTCCCGATTCCTGCTTTCTCGATCATCTCCGCGAGTTCATGGACACGGTCTACCGCCCGGCCGTACCGATTTCCGGTTCCGAACAGCAGCACACAAGAAGCATTGGTCAGAACTGCGGGTGCGGAAATAAATGTGAGGACTGCCAAGGGATTCGCGGGAATCTGCACTCGCCTGCTCCTGGTTAAGAGTTATGGGGTAACTGGATAAAATCCAAGTGGGCCGACCGAGCAGCCTGCTTTGGGCCGGCTTGATCACCAGGAATACACAAGGGCTTCACACCGAAACGTCTCATAACTACAGTTTTCTGATACGCAACCCGTGCTTGTTCCCTTGATCATGGCAGGAAGAATAAAATGCGGTTGCCCAGTTTGGGAAGAACGCACATTTTTGTAAGCCCACGAGGTCAAATGAAAGAACACTTCGGATGCCCTGTGCAGGGGACATCGAATGTAATTGCTGGAAAATGGAAAGTTCAAATCGTCTGGCATCTGTCCTTCGGTACCCTGAGATTTGCAGAAATCCGGGACGTATTGCCCGGAGTCAGCGAGGAAGTTTTGACTACGCAGTTACGGGAACTGGAACGCGATGGAGTAATCAAACGATTGTCCTCAGGCACCGTTCCACCCCGAGTCGCTTACGTGCTCAGTGACGCCGGAACCGACTTGATCCCGGTGATGGAAGCAATGTGCGGCTGGGGCACCAAGCACCTCGGCATTGCGCCGAACCTGCCAAGACCTAAGCCGGCGTAAGGCCCCACCGCGAGCCATTCGTTACGCGCGCGGCTTGAGCCGATCTGCGGCACAATTGCTGCACGCTGTCAACGAGACCCCCAGCAAAATCAGAAGCCTGTCCTCTCACCGGGTCCGTTCGTTGACTCGCGCCATTGCATAACCAGGCGCTCGATCTCGTACACCACAATTTCCGGCTTCTCGGTTTGAATCTCGTGTCCGACCCCGTTCACCACTACGAGCCTGGAACGAGAAGAAAGGTGGGTGAGATCTTCCTGCCATCGGCTCCATGCCTGCTCTTCTTGTTCATTCCTGACTCTCGAAAGGCCAACTCCAGGATCGTGCGTCATGACTACGATCGGCAGCGCTCCTAAGCTGGTGGTTTCACCTGCCTCGGCATAACTCTTCGAAAGAACACTGATTTGCCGCATCCAGTTCACAACGAATTTCGCGCAGTCCGGATGCGCTCCCGATTACCGACATCCCATGTGCAATAGACGCGCCACACCGAATGGGGCTGTTAAGCGCAGTGCGGTAAATAAGACGGGGTGGTTGGGAAAATGTGTGGGGAATTCCTTCAATTCATGCGGATGAACAGAGTCCTCCAGCACCAATCCCGCGACCTGGTCGCGAAATCGAGAAGCAAACATCAGTGCGTAGAATCCCGCGATAGAGTGTCCAACCCGCAGATATGGAGAAGAGATACCGGCGCGCATCAATGCTGCATGCAACTCTTCTGCAATATTGCTACTCGTTTGCGGTTTGGGACTTACCTCGCTATAGCCGACGCCGGGTCGATCATAGGAACAAACTTGGATGCACTTTGTGACACCCGGCTGTACTAAGTCCCACTGCTCGAGCGAATCAAAAGCTCCTGCGTCCAGCAAAACCGCAGGCTTGCCCGCTCCGGTGCAGTACAAATGAAGCCGGAACCCGCCCAAGTCAACAAGTTGTCCTTTGAGCGGATACCGCGCTCTTTCATGTGAGGTCGCGAGCCGATCGTAACTGTATCCGGCCGCAGCAATCAGAATGAGCACGGTGAACGCACCCGTTAAAGACACACGTAGCTTGCGCATCCGAAGCATACCTTCCCAGTGGCGGATTAATTGCTGAGACTCAAGCGAATCGGAGGAGGTCGGAACGCATTCCGAATTGAGGGCAGGAAAAGAATTCCCATAATGAGAATATCGATGCCGATCCGTACCAGCGGACGCGCGGTCCACTGAAGGCGTCCGGTTGCGAGCAGAGCGCAATTTCCCAATCCGTGTAGTAGCGAGAAGAAGATTGCGAAGTAGCGGGCTGAATCATCCAGTATCCACAGCCCGAGTGCAATCACTCCCGGAATGATGGCGGCAAAAACCATGAACAAAACAGGAAACGCCGCCTCTGTCCAGGGACTCCTCAGCCGCGGAAGCTGGCTGACAATGACGTACACGAGAACGCAAGAGAAAATCGCGTGATAGGCCGCGATGAGGACTACCAGCAACGGCTTAACCGGCTCGAAGAAAATACTTCGCAGCCATTCTTTGAACCAGATCTTTACCAGTCCCAAACTGCAACTGATTGCCCAGCCCATTCGCTCCTTCGGATCAAGCAATGCCTCAAGCTCGCCGAGCATTGCGGCAGCCCACTGACTCGACTCGCCAGAACTTCGCGAGGCAAAGAAGTTCAGTAGAAATGCAGCAGTGTCTCGCTTGCGTGGTAGCACTGGCATAGATCAACTCCTCGCGTACCCTGGTTTTAACGCCTTAGCCGGGGCGTTTGCCCTTTCGACGAAGGCTCGCGCCGCGCGTCGTCCCTCGGCAGTGAGGCGATACATGTGCCGGGGTTTACCTTCCCCGTCCGGATGTTCCCAGCGAGCTTCCAACCATTTCCGCTCGGTCAGCCGTACCAAAATGGGATACAGCGTTCCAGACTTCAGTCCGGTTTCGCGGCTCAAGTCGTACCCGTAGCGCCATCCGGAGCCGGCAAGCAACAGCGCATTTACTACAAATAGCGTCTGCGGTGACATGCGTATGTCATCGGCCATGTTTGTAAATCTACATATGTAGATAATGTTTGTCAAGGCTCGATCGGGACCCACTCGCCATGAATGATCAGATTTTTACGCCTGGAACAACACGGCGCGGTGTGCCCGTCAGTTTTACTCGCTGTCGCCCAGCAGTCCGCCTCACTCACTCTCTGTTGCTCACGGCTTATCGCCAGTGTCAGGCGTATTTCAACCACTTCACAATCTCCGGCAAAGTTGGACGCTTGCCGTACATGAGAATGCCGACACGATAAATTCTCGAACAGATAGAGACGATTGCGTAGATGGTCGCGATGAGCAGAACCAGGCTTAGACCGATCTGCCATGCCGGAGGAGTTTCGACGAGGATGCGGGTGTACATCAGCAGCGGCGTGCAGAATGGAATAAGCGAGAGCACGGTTGCGAGAGTCGAGTGAGGCTGCTGAATGACCGGCATCATGAAGATCACGGAGACGATCAGCGGCATCATGATCACGAATTGGAACTGTTGCGCTTCCTGCTCCGAATTGACGGATGCTCCCAGGGCTGCGCCCAGACCGGAGTACAGCAGGAATCCCAAAATGAAAAACGCTCCGAAGAAGATCATGTTCTTCACCGAGAGATTCAGGTGAAAGCTGCCGCCGAACATGCTGATCGACTGCGCTGCCAATGGCGACGCAGCCAAGGTCCAGAGAGCGATTTGCGTGAGACCGACACCGGCTGCGCCCAGGATCTTGCCGGCCATGAGTTCCTTCGGCGTCGCGGCTGAGAGCAGGACTTCGAAGATGCGCGAGTTCTTTTCTTCGAGCACAGTACGCATCACGCTCATGCTGTACATGAGGATGGTGACGTAGAGCATGATCATCAGCAGGAGGGCGGTAAAGAACATCGCGACTCCACCGGAGTCTGTTACTTTCCCGTTTTCGACTTTCCTGGTATCGATATCGACGGGCTTGAGCACATCGGCAACTTCTTCGGCGGTCGCGCCATGTTTCCGCAGCGCTTGCCGCACGAGCGCTTCATGCACCGCATTGTTCAACGCGCCCTGGGTGTCAAAATCACTGGAACTGCGCGAGCGGTAGCTCAGCTTGCGAGCCGTGAGCGCGTCGGCAGGCGCCCAGAGATAGCCATCGATTTCATGCGAGTTCACTCTTTGCGTCAGCGCAGCTTCTTCCTCGGGAGAAACATTCGTGTCGATCTGCACATCGAAGGCGCGCGGTGCGTTTCGGTTCCGCTGCTGCACCGACGAATTTTCGTCGCTCGGCGCGGACATGAACTTGTCGCGGATATCGTTCGCAAACTGTGCGTCGGAAGAGGCAATCACGATGTGCTGGGTTTCCCCCGAGTGCTTCGATGCGACCATGCTGGGCAGCACGGTGAAACCGAACATCATGGCGGGCAGAAGAATCGTCATGACGATGAACGACTTCTTGCGCACGGTTTCGAGGTATTCGCGGCGGGCGAACAGAAAGATGTTATGCATCGGTCTTCCCCACGGTGTCGATGAAGATGTCTTCGAGCGACGGTTCAACCAGTTCGAATTTGTTTACGCGCGAGCGCAGCGCCACAGCTTGAAGAAGCTTTTGTGAATCCGCGCCGGGAGCCATTCGCACTTCAACATAATTCCCATAGTTGTTGAAAGATTGCACCAGCCCGTTTTCACGCAGAAATTCGTCGGAGCCTTCGTACTCTATCTGAACATTGCTGCGCCCGTAACGTCCTTTGATTTCCTTCAGAGTGCCTTGTAGCACGGCTTCGCCGCGGTTCACCAGGCAGATCGAGCTGCATAGTTTCTCGACCTGATCCATGCGATGCGTGGAGAACAGAATCGTGCGACCCTGCTTGTTTAGATCGAGCAGCACGTCTTTAAGCAGCGTCGCATTGACAGGATCGAGGCCGGAGAAGGGCTCGTCCATGATGAGGAATTCGGGATCGTGGAGGAGCGTGGAGATGAATTGCATTTTCTGCTGCATGCCCTTGGACAGCTCTTCGGTCTTCTTATCCATCCATCCGGCGATCTCCATGCGCTCGCACCATTGTTTGGCTCGCAAAAGAGCATCGCCGGCGGAGAGTCCACGCAGTTGTCCGAACAGGATCAACTGCTCGCTGACCTTCATCCTCTTATATAGCCCGCTCGTTTCTGGCAGGTAGCCGACGCGCTTGAGATGCTCGCGGCGAAACGGCTCGCCGAACATCCGCACTTGCCCCGAATCGGGAACGGTGATGCCGATCATCATGCGGATGGTGCTGGTCTTGCCGGCGCCGTTCGGACCGAGCAGGCCGAAGATGCTGCCCTGCTCGATCTTCAGAGAAAGGTCCTTGACTGCGACAAACTTGTGGTAGCTCTTGCGGACCTGGTCCACTTCAACTGTGTACATGGTGGAATCTACGTGAGTTCCTGGAATTAAGTTCAACCAAAGCAAGAGCGAACACGAAGATCACGAAGTCAACACCGAAGGTCACGGAGAATTCTTTGTGACCGGCTCTTGTTGTCTTCGTGTCCTTCGTGTTCGCCGTCCTAGGCGGTGGTTTTTCGTGCGGCCGAGGCGGGCGAAACCCGGTTGCGTCCGCCTTCCTTCGACGCGTATAGCGCAGCGTCGGCAGCAGCCACGAGTTCATCGCGCGTGCTTCCGTTTGACGGAAACTCCGCCACGCCGGCGCTGATCGTAACCTTCACTGGCACCCCTGGGAAGCGGTAGGCAGCGACGACGCGACGCAGCTTCTCTGCGACTTCCAATGCATTGCTTCCCGAAGTCTGCGGCACCAAGATGGCAAACTCCTCGCCACCATAGCGGCACACGACATCGACTTTGCGAAGCTGCTGCACGAAGACGGTTGAGACCTGGCGCAGAACTTCATCCCCGAGCAAGTGCCCAAATTCATCGTTGAGGCGCTTGAAATTGTCGATGTCGATCATGATGATCGCGAGTCGGCCGTCGTAGCGGGAGGCGCGTTCGATTTCGGTGGCGATCTGCATTTCGAAGTAGCGCCGGTTATAGATGCCGGTTAGACCGTCACGATAAGCGAGCTGCTGCGCCTGTTCGAAGTAGTGCGCGTTCTTGATGGCGCCGGCGCAGATGTCAGCGACGGATTCGAGTGGCGGAACATCTTCCGGCATAAAGTTGCCGGGTGTGGCGCTTTCGAGCATCAGCACTCCGAGTTTCTCGCCGAAAAAGATGAGCGGCACACACATCTCCGAGCACGTCTCGACGAAGCTGGCCAAATATCTGCGGAGGGACCGGACATCGTTTTCGACCACTGTTTTGCCAAGCTCCAGCGCGCGCATTCCCATTCCGGTACCAACCGGAAGCGCCGCGCCCTGAGGCAGAATCGGCGTGAGCTTACCTTTATGCGCGCGCACACTCAGATGATCGTCGTCATCGAGGAGAGAGACCACCACGTGGTCCACCGCGAATTTTTCCAGCACGAGATCGCAGACCTTCGTTAGCAATTCATCAAGGTTCAGGACCGCAGTTGTTTGTCGGGCAATTGCGTTGATGGCCTCTAGCTGCTTGGTTCTGCGCTGCTCGAGTGTATACAGGCGCGCATTTTCGAGAGCAATGGATGCCTGCGTGGAGAACAACGTGAGTAAGTCGAGAGTCTCCGAGTCGAAGGCGTCCAGCTTCTCGCTTTGGATGTCGAGAACGCCTACAACCTCGTCGCGCACCATCAGGGGAATGGCAACTTCGGAGCGGGTCGCCGGGAATTCTGCGATGTAGCGGGGATCCTGACTCACATCTGGCGCGTACACGGGACGCTTCAATTCTGCGGCGCTGCCAATGATGCCGGTACCGATTGGAACGCTGATGTGATCTTCCGTCTGCGGCCTGCCGATCGAGGTACGCACAAAGAACTCGCGCGTGCTCGGGTTCAGCATCAGCACTGCCGAGTTAGTTACGTGAAAGTAGTCTCGGACGATGCTGAGAATCTGCTCCAGAACCTCGTCCAGGTCAAAGGTGGACAGGACAGCCTGGCTGGCGTCGTAAAGTAAGGCAGTCTTCTGCATAGTAGCGCTGCACGCAATGTTTTAAGGCCATTCCGGCCGAATCGCTGCCAGGAGAGCTATCAGACGAAACCAGAAATGACTCAAAAGGAACAAACCTAATGATCTCATTAGGCCCGATTTATAGACGGTTGACAAGAGTTTTGCGTGGTTTTGGGCAGATCGAAGGCTGGAATTTGGTCGCTTTTAAGCGATTCGCCTCAGAGCTGAAGCCTCATCAAATCAGAGCATTACCGTCGCTGCTCACTCGGCGGGCGCCCCTGCTGTGGACGAAATAGCAGTGCAATTACGCCATACAAAACAAGGCAAATCCAAAAATCAATGAGCAATCCAAGGTCAGGCAATAGGCGATAGCTGCGGTGCTGCGCTGCGGGCGGCAGATACGGCATGATGAGGAAATAAATCAAATTCCCCAACACGACCGCTGCGAGAGAGATGAAGAAGTTTCGTGACAGGCTCACTCTCTCCCATTAGACACCCGAATGGGTTGCGCAGGTTTCCAAATCCAGACAGGCTCGGCGGCGCTTTTGAGGGCCAACGTTCCGCTTTGCGGCCTTAGGCGGACGGCTTCCAAGTTTTTAGAAAATCGACGATTACCTGCGGATCCAGGCTCCGAGCCGTAGAAAATTCATGCGCCTTCTGGCTGTACAAGAGCTTGCCGGTACTGCTGAGCACCGCGACGACGGGAATACCTTCGATGGGCGTGTCGTACTTCTTGGCTATATCGAGGTTCTTGTCACCTTTGCCAATATCGACGTGGACGACGTGATAGTTCTTATCCACCAGCGGCGCGATATCAGGCTGATGGAAGCGATAGTCCAGGGCAAAACAGTCGAAGCACCAATTGGCTCCGAAGACGAGAAGCACCCGTTTGTGATCTTTGGCCGCAGCACGCAATGCATCGGCAATTTCCTTGTGGGCATCCGCATTGTTCGGATAGAGCTCACGAAGCCTACCTGAAACCCGGTCTTGCGTAAGCGACGCCTGCTGCGCCAGTACCAGGACAGAACTCAGCAAAAGCAACGATGTCGCGGTTAGCCGCACGATTCTCATAAAACCAATATAGCTGGCCCTCGCAGCAGACTCCAGACGTGGAAGGCTGGATGCGGAGTCGCTGACTGCGAGCGCCTGTTTATACTGATCTGTTCTGCACAAATTCGCAGATTGTTCTGCCGTGGCCAACGACATTGGGACGACCCCTACCTCCGATACCGGCACTTGGAATTTGCGCTTCCGGGCGTTTCCAGCTTTCCGCAGCGGCGAGCTTTGGTACTACTTCGGTCCTGCATTTGTCGCCAGCATTGCATACATAGATCCGGGGAACTTCGCCGCAAACATCGAAGGCGGCACACGGTTTGGATACTCCCTTCTCTGGGTATTGCTGTGGTCGAATGCCATGGCAATCCTCATTCAATACCTCGCCGCGAAACTTGGTATTGCCACCGGACGCACGCTTCCGCAGTGCTGTCGCGAGAACTTCTCCCGTCGCATGAACCTGTTCCTCTGGTTCGCGGCTGAAGGGGCAGCATTAGCGACGGATCTGGCAGAATTTCTCGGTGCAGCGCTGGGCTTCTATCTGCTGGTTGGACCCTCACTCGTATCGAGGGGCTTCGATAAATCCACGGTACTGATGTTGGCAGCACTGGCCACCGCCATTTGTGTCTTTCTCATTTTGGCACTTGAGCTCTACGGATTCCGCAAGCTCGAAGTAGCCATCATGATCTTCGTCTTCGGCATCGCTGCGTGCTACGCGATTGAGCTATTCCTGGCCAAACCAAACTGGGCACAAGTGGGCTTCCATATCATCGTTCCGGAGATCAGCTCACAGAACATTTATGTAGCTGTGGCAATGTTGGGCGCCACTGTGATGCCGCACGTTATCTATCTGCATTCAGCGTTGGTGCAGGATCGCGCGCGACAAGCGCTCGAAAGCTGTCCAACCGGTCAGAAGATTCATCGCCTGCGTCATCTGCAATTCGAACTTGTTGATGTGCTCGCCGCGATGAACGGCGCATGGCTGATCAATACGGCCATGATTGTCATGGCTGCTGCGGTCTTCTTTGCGTCAGGAAAACACGTAAGCTCGATCGAAGAAGCGCATCAAACTCTGGCACCCCTCTTGGGCCGAGTGTCGGCCGGGGCCTTTGCTCTCGCGCTGCTGCTTTCGGGATTGTCATCTTCAACCGTAGGCACGATGGCCGGCCAGGTGATCATCGAGGGTTTCCTGAACATCCGCTTCAGCGTCTTCCTCCGACGATTGATCACAATGATCCCAGCGCTGATTGTGATCGCCATCAAACTGGATCCGCTGAAGATTCTCCTTCTATCTCAAGTTGCGCTGAGCTTCGCCTTACCCTTCGCCCTGGTGCCGCTCATCATGCTGACTCGGCGAACAAGCGTCATGGGCGAGCTCGCCAACGGTAAAACGACGAACGTTCTCGCCTACACAACCGTGACGATCATCATCGGTCTAAATCTCTTGCTGATTTTCCAAGCCTTCGGCGGTAGCTTCTAGGAGTTTGGGGCGAAAGGCTAGATTTTGTACACCTGCGTGGGGTGTACCGCGATGCCGATCCAATCCGCTCTCAGTCGAATCGCGTACATGATGCAGGGTTAGCCAAATGCGGGGACAAAGATTGAGTAAGTGGCTAATTTGCTATTGCTCGCCCAGACGGGGGCGGGTAGAATTGCCGCCCATCTGCAGCGAGAGAGCGCAGGTTGTAGCAACGTGGGCTGAAATGGTTCGGTTCACATGCAGCTTGTCGTCTATTTCTGCGGAGCGGCTTCGATCTCGAGCGGCGGAGAGCTTGTCACACTTTCCGCGGCAGGGAATCACACCCGGGTGCGTAATCAGCGCAGGGCCGAGAGCTAATCCTGGCCAGGCGCAGGCTCATGTTCGTGGTAGGAACCTCAATCCAGAAACACAACTAGGAGAAACTCATGACGAAGTCAGTAAAGTTGGCAATCGCAAGTGCGGCTCTAGCGGGTATGGTGGCAGGAACCAGCGCGAGCATGTTTGCGCAGGACCAGTCGGGCAGCACCAGCACCGACAAGAGCACAAAAAAAAGCACGAAGGCCTCCAAGCACGTGAAAGAAAAACATGCTTGTAAAGGCCAGAACTCCTGTAAAGGCAAGGGCGGATGCAAGAGCAGCGACAACGGCTGCAAAGGCAAGAACTCTTGCAAGGGCAAGGGTGGATGCGCCACCGACGGCTCCAAGATGCCGGAGTAGCAACAGCTCCTTAGTAGTCTCGGGGCCGGGTGCTATTCTGGGACTCGGCCCTCTCTCACTCCAGGCAGAGGTCCCGATTCCCTAATGTCGTCCAACCGCTTTAACGCATTCAAAGATCTCGGAGTCGGGATCGGTCTTCGCGTTCCTCATTACAACCACATTCTCAGCAAGAAGCCCGTCGTCGGCTGGTTCGAGATCATCTCTGAAAACTACATGGTTGATGGCGGACGCCCGCTGCACATCCTCGATCAGATTCTCGAGCAGTACAAGGTCATCCAGCATGGAGTCTCGATGTACTTTGGTTCGGCTGAGCCACTCACTCGCGATCACTTGAAGAGGCTCAAAACGCTGGTGCGGCGGACGAAAACGCCGTGGCTCTCAGACCATCTGTGTTGGGGCTCCGTGGATGGGACATATAGCCACGATCTGCTACCCATGCCGTACACGTTCGAAGCCGCGAAGCTGACGGCAGAAAAGATTAAAGAAGCACGCGACTTTCTCGAAGTCCCGATCGCGGTCGAAAACGTAAGCAGCTACGCCGAGTTTCATGTATCGGAAATGACGGAGTGGGAATTTCTGAACGAAGTCGTAGAGCGCGCCGATTGCGGAATTCTGCTGGACGTGAACAACATTTATGTCTCCTCGCAGAACCACAATTTCGATCCGTTTACGTATCTGGAAAGCGTGCCCATCCACCGCGTCGCGCAGATTCATATTGCCGGCCACTCAAAATACGAGAAATACATCCTCGACACGCATGATCATGCGGTCATCGATCCGGTATGGAAGCTCTACGCGCGGGCGATCGAACTCGCCGGGCCCACTCCCACCCTGCTTGAATGGGACGATCACATTCCGTCCTTCGATGAAGTTCATGCGGAAGCGCTCAAGGCGAATCGCTACGTTCCATCGGATGTTCCCGAATTAGCGGCGGTGTCGGAATGAATTTGGCCGAACTCCAGCGCCGATTTGCGGAAGCGTTGTACACGCCCCTAAACTCCGAAGAAGGAATCGCCGATCGTACGCTGCGCGGGGAATCGATGCAGCAGATTGCCGAGGCAATCGTCAAACCTAATGATCGCCTGAGCTCGACCGAGCGGCTTGAGATCTACAGCCGCTCCTATTGGTTTCGACTCATCTCCAGCCTCAATGAAGATTTCGTCGGTCTCCGCGCGATTGTAGGTGACGAAAAATTCGACGCGCTCGTTCAAGCGTATCTCACCGAGAATCCCTCACGTTCGTTTACGCTACGCAATCTGGGCTCGCGGCTAGAATCCTGGTTGCATGCCAATCCGCATTACATCCACCCGCACGAGCAGCTCGCGCTCGACATGGTTCGACTCGAATGGGCGGACACCGAATGCTTCGACGCCGCAGAAGAACCTGCCCTCACTCTCGATGACATCGCACATCTCGACGAAGATCCAAAGCTGCACCTACAGCCGCATATTCAAGTGCTCGATCTGCACTACCCGGTCGATAAACTCCTGCTGGAAATACGAGAAGAAGCCGACCAGGACTCAGATGAGGCCAGCAACACTTTCTCCGAACGACGCAACCGCGCACGCGTGAAGCGAGTCCGCACGTCGAGGCCGAAACCGATTTTCGTAGTTGTCCATCGCGTGGATTACCTTGTGTACTTCAAGCGAGTCACGCCTGAAGCGTTCCGGATTCTTACCTCGTTCCGAAATGGCATGAGCCTCTCGGAAGCGATCGACGTCGCGTTCAACCCCTCTACGCTGCCGCAAGCAAAAGTGACCGAACTGGTACAAGGCTGGTTTCACGACTGGGCCGAGTGGAAGTGGTTTGCCAAGGAAGCTGCTTAGCCTCTAAGCTGCTGAGTTGCTAAGCCGCCGTGCAGGCATCTACTCGTGTCATCCAGGGTGCATTCGCTTTCTGCGCGGGTCTTGCGGTACTACTGCCTCGCGGCACCACTTCGGGTCAGATAGAATTGTCGGTCACGCTGTAAGTTCCACATCCATCTTTCTTCGTTCTCGGAAGTCGAGATCCTGAATGCACGCACAGAAGCCTAAGCTAACTGCTTCAAAATGGATCCTGCTCTCGCTCGCGCTGCTGATTACGACTCAAGTCGCGGCCCAGCAGGAGCCTTGGCAAAAAATCCCCATCCCCCCTCTGCACAAATTCACACCCCAGGAGCCGACGCGCATTCAGCTCCCCAACGGCATGGTAATCATGCTGCAAGAAGATCATGAGCTGCCGCTAATCAGCGCTACAGCTCTAGTGAAGGGCGGATCGAGTTCCGAGCCGGCATCAAAGGTTGGATTGGTCTCCATCTACGCTTCCACCTGGCGCACCGGAGGGACAGAAACCAAAACCGGCGATCAACTCGATGATGAACTTGAAGCGATTGCAGCACGTGTGGAAGCAGGCGGAAGTATCGACACGACATCCCTCAGCTTCAACTGCTTAAAGCAGAACTTCGATCAGGTATTCGCCGCCTTTCTCGACCTGCTGGAACATCCGGCCTTCCGTGAAGACAAAATTGAGTTGGTAAAAGGTCGTCTTAAAACTGCTATTTCGCGACGCAATGATGAAATCGGCAGCATTGCGGGAAGAGAAGCTGCCATACTGGGCTACGGCCCCGAAAGTCCCTATGCGCGCGAAATGGAGTACTGGACCGTTGATGCCGTGACGCGGCAGGACCTGGTCAACTGGCATAAACAGCACTTCGCGCCTAACAACATCATCATTGGTGTCGTGGGTGACTTCGACTCCAAACAGATGGAGTCGCGCCTCCGCCAGGCATTCGGATCCTTGCCGAAGGGAACGCCTTACAATCCCCCGCAGATTCCCGTTCCGGGACCGAAGCCCGGTATTTATCTTGCCGAAAAAGATGATGTGAATCAGAGCGACATCAGCCTCATCGGCCTCGGAATTCGCCGTGATAATCCCGATTACTTCGCCGTGCGGGTGATGAACGAAATCTTCGGCGGAGGCTTTTCGTCACGGCTATTCAAGAATCTCCGCGCTACGCAGGCACTGGCTTATTCCGTCGGCGGCGGCATCGGCGCCAGCTACAACCACAAGGGTCTGATCGACATCAGCATGGGCACGAAGAGCGGCTCGACTGCCAAGGCGATCGAGGGACTCTACAAACAGATCGACGATCTGCTCAGCAATCCGCCCACTGACGCTGAACTGAAGCAAGCCAAAGACTCGATCCTGAATGGCTTTATTTTCGCCTACGACTCACCCGACAAGGTGCTGAGCGAGCAATTGACTTACGAGCTGTATGGCTATCCCAAGGACTTTCTCGAACGATTCCACGATGCTGTAGAAAAGGTCACGGCTGCAGACGTGAATCGCGTTGCTCGCAAGTACATCGACAAGAGCAAGCTCGCCGTGCTGGTAGTTGGAAACCCGAAGGAGTTCGATAAACCGCTCACCACTTTCGGCCAGGTAACGAAGCTCGACGTTACAATTCCCACGGCGCCTCCCGGAAATAAAGCGACCGCCGCAGCCGGAGCTAACCGATAAAGAGCGAACACGAAGGTCACGAAGGTGAACACAAGAGGTCACCGAGTCTTCTTCGTAACCTTCTTCTTTTAGCTTCGTGACCTTCGTGTTCGCTCTGAGGCTTTTACGTCGCAGCCCTAACAGCAGTTCGTTTTCCCAACTCCTCCAGCACCATCGGACCAATCTGGTACACACTTCCTGCCCCCAAAGTCAGCACAAGATCTCCCGCTTGGGCGCGCTGCGCTGCTGCAACGACAGCATTCTGGAATGAGCCGGCGTACTTCACATCAGTTCCCGCAGAACGAATCCGGTTAACCAAGGATTCCACCGTAATTCCCGGAACGGGATCTTCACTGGCGGCGTAAATATCCAAGACTTGCAAAGTGTCTGCGTCGCGGAATGCGGTTGCAAACTCATCTACTAAATCGCGCGTTCGCGTGTAACGGTGCGGCTGGAATATCACGTGAATCCTGCGATATCCACACTGGCGCGCAGCAGCCAGGGTGGCGCGGATTTCCGTAGGATGATGCCCGTAGTCGTCAACGACGGCCACGCCGTCAGCGACTCCCTTGAGCTGAAAGCGTCGATCCACGCCGCGAAACTGCGTCAGAGCTTCGGATATTTTTTCCGCGGGAACATCGAGGCCAATTCCAGCCGCAACCGAGGCGGTGGCATTCAGAATGTTGTGGTGCCCAGGCACATGCAACGCGAACTCACCAATCTTTTTGCCGCGATTGACGACTTCGAACCGGCTGCGCGGAGATCCCTCTGCTGGTTTCACTGCAGCGTTGATAACGTTCGTGCGAAAATCAGCCTTCTCTGAAATGCCGTATGTGATCACGCGACGCTCAAGACGGGGCAGCAACGTGGCGAGCCGCTCGTTATCGATACACGCGATCACCGCGCCGTAGAACGGCACGCGATTCATGAAATCGACAAACGCTTGATCAACATCGTCCATGTCGCGATAGCAGTCCATATGCTCGCGATCGATGTTGGTCACGATCGAGAGAATCGGAGAAAGTTTCAAAAAGGAACGATCGCTTTCATCTGCCTCGGCAACGAGATATTGTGATTTTCCGAGCCGAGCGTTCGAACCCATGGCATCGACGCGGCCTCCGACCACAACCGTCGGATCGCGACCTCCAGCAGCGAGCACCGCAGCCACCATCGAGGTTGTAGTCGTTTTGCCGTGCATGCCGGCAATCGCGATCCCGTACTTCAATCGCATCAGCTCGGCGAGCATCTCTGCACGTGGAATCACCGGTATTTTTTGTGCACGCGCTGCCTGAATCTCAGGGTTGTCGCGCGCGATCGCCGAACTGGTCACCACTGTCTCTGATCCCGTGACGTTTTCAGCACGGTGACCGATAAAGATCAGCGCTCCGAGACTGGCCAAACGTTTTGTAACTGACGATTCACGCAGATCCGATCCAGAAACCTTATATCCGAGCGTGAGCAGCACTTCGGCAATGCCGCTCATTCCAATCCCGCCGATGCCCACAAAATGAATGCGCTGAATCTTCGCGAACATAGAAAGGCTTAGCCTTCTTGCGGCTCGCCGGCCGCTTGCAAAAGGTCATTGTAGAGTTTAGGACTTAGAAAAAACGAATTCTGGATTAATCCATCGAGTTCAGTTCGAAGGCTCTCAATGAATCCTCTGCGCTTTGCCGCCAAAAGTATGCCCGCAGTCTCAACTACATTCACACCCAGCATTCGCGCGATTTTCCGAGCCGGCAAATCATCGACGATTAAAAGAGACGGCTTCGATTCAACAGCAAGTGCAATTGCCTCACGCTTACCCGGTCCGAGTGCATTTCGCATTACCGCTTCCGGAACTGGGGATCTAATCGGCTCAACAGTGATGCAGTCCGGAAGGAGTGTCAAGGAAGGCTTGATCTCGCGACCAACCGCCGGTGGAATCGTTACAGAACCAAACAGATTTTTAATCAGAGACAAACGTCCAATGGACTCCAGAGCAATTAAGGGACTGGAATTCGAGATCGTCCTGTTCAGAGGTTCTTGCTCGTTTGTATCTCGCTGCCCAGTTCTTCTTCCCGAAGCTGCAGGTAAGGAATACCTTGAGCAGAAGCGCGGTGAATAAACTCCTCGCGGCCAAGCTTGAGCAATGCTGCTGCTCTTCCACTACTCAGCTCACCTTGCCGGTACAGCTCGAGGACAATCAATTCGCGGGCGGCTTGCTTCACCGGACGATGGAGTTCTTCCAGAACCGCGACGAGATCTTCATCGATTTCGATTGGAGTAGAGGCCATTTGTCGCCGATTTTAACACCAGTGCAAACAAGGTGTTCTTTTCTTACCGTCTGTTCGCGAGCTCCGCGACCATTTTGCCGATTTCCTGCACCGCCTTGGGATGCGAAAGCGCCCGCGATTTGGCTGACATCTGGGTCAGCACGGTTGGATTTCGCAGGAGGTCGGCAAGTGCTTTACTCAAACGCTCCGGAGTGAGCTCCGATTCGGGAATTACCCGCGCTGCCCCTGCATTCTGCAACGCCTCCGCGTTCTTGCGTTGATGGTCATCCGCGGCAAACGGGAACGGAACGAAGATGGCCGGCTTCCCTGCTGCTGTGATTTCTCCTACGGTGCTGGCGCCTGAGCGACACAACACTAGGTCGGCTTCCGCAAATGCTGAAGGCATGTCGTCGATGAAGCGGCTCACTTGTGCTGGGAATCCTGCCTGCTGGTATGCCGATTCAATCTTCTCGAAGTCGTGCTCGCCGGTTTGATGCCTGATTTGGATTCCTAATTCTTTCCATTTCGGGATGGCATCGATCATCGTTTGATTAAGCACACGCGCGCCTTGGCTGCCACCGAATACGAGCAATGATCCCGGAGGCGAGAACGGACGTTCGGGAATGCGGAAGAACTCCTGCCTGACCGGAACGCCGGTTACGACCGCATTGCGAAAGAAGCGTCTGGTCTCCTCAAAATGCACCGCCGCTGCGCTTACAAAACGAGCCACCATTCGATTGGCAAAGCCAGGCACCAGGTTCGGCTCGAATGCCAAAGTGGGAATTCGCATCAGGATAGCGGCAAGCATCCCCGGCCCGGACGCATATCCGCCAACGCCGATCACCACCTGCGGTCGAAAGTCGGTGAATAGCTTGCGGCACGAGAATACCGCTCGGGGAATGTCGGTGAGAGTGCGGGCACGTCTAGTAACGCTGACGTTCTTTAATTGGCCCACTTGAACGAGATGAAGCGGAAAACCGGCCTGCGGAACAAGGCGAGTTTCAATCCCTCGACTCGTACCGACAAATATGATTTCAGCCGAGTAGCGCTCGCGCAGCTCGCGCGCAATCGCCAGCGCGGGTATCACGTGCCCGCCCGTACCACCGCCTACGATTGCGGCTCGCATGAATCCTTCGGCGCGTTCATTCTTGTGACCAATCCTGCCATTTCAGATCGACAACATGAGAGAATTCGGAGACATTCGCAGTTACGAGCGTCCAGTTACGGCGTACAGCTTGCGCCGCGATGAGCAAGTCGTAAGCGCCGATCGGCTTTCCGATTTTCTCCAGGACAACTCTCTGCAGACCAGCCACTCTTGCATCCTCCGCGTCGAAATCCGCAATTTGAACTGAACTGCCTAGGAAGGACGCCACTTTGAGCGCATTTTTCTCAATATGGGTACTCTTGCCGACGCCATACCATAACTCGAATACCACGACCGAAGAAACAAAGACACCAGAGCCCCTACCCAGAGCGCTCTCGAATCGAGAACGCACAATTTCAGGACGTCCGTTGATGATCGCAATGCAGACGGTTGTGTCGAGCAGGTAGTTCAATCGAAGATGTCGCGAATGGGAGTAGGAGGTTGGTTTCGACCTTCCTTCATGAATTCGCCGCCGCCGATTCGATCAATAGCCTTAAACCACTGCCGCACATCAAAATCTAACGGCTGGAGCAGGACTCCTCCCGGAACCCGCCGAATTAAAACTTCGCTACCCTCAAATCGAAATTCCTTGGGCAGACGAACTGCCTGGCTTCTCCCATTGCGGAATAACTTTGCCCTTTGGCCCCGCGGAATGGCTCTTCTCTTTTTCATGGTCTATACCAAAGTATAGACCAAACCTACTCAGTCTGTCTGCTGGCTGATGTTCAGCAATACTCCGACACACGCCAGGGTAACGAATAAGGAGCTTCCGCCATAGGAGATGAAGGGCAGTGGGATTCCTTTGGTTGGCAACAGGCCCAGCACAACGCTGATGTTAAAGAATGCCTGAATGGCGACTGTACCAGTGATGCCGACCGCGAGGAAGCGACCGAATAGATCGGATGTGCGGATCGCGGCACGCATGCCGCGATAGCAGAACACTGCGAATAGTCCGACTACCGCGACCGTCCCTAATAGACCAAGTTCCTCTGCAATCACGGCGAAAATGAAGTCGGTGTGCGGCTCAGGAAGATAGAAGAGCTTTTGCTTCCCTTCCATCAGTCCCAATCCGGTAATTCCGCCGGTGCCGACAGCGATCAGCGACTGAATCATGTGGAAGCCGGCTCCCTGCGGATCGGCCCAGGGATTCACAAACGCAAGCATGCGCTGGCGCCGGAATCCGACATGGAAGAGGAGATAGTAGAGGAACGGCAGGCTGGCCAAGATGCCATAGCCGAGATACTTGATCTCCATTCCGGCGACGAAGAGGACCGAAGCGGTCATCGCCATGCAGACGAGCGCCGTTCCCAAATCGGGCTGCTTCACAATCAACAGCGAGAAGATCAGGCTTGGTACGACTGCCGGCAGCAGTGTGTGCTTCCAGTCTTCGATGCTCTTGGTTCTCGTCTCGAGGAAATACGCAAGGAAGAGAATCAGCGCGGGTTTTGCGAGCTCCGACGGCTGGAAGGAGAATGGTCCAAAGCGAATCCAACGATGCGTGTTGTGCGAGCGGTCGAGAAAGAGGACCGCCACTAGCAGCACCATGGTGACGCCAAGCAGCGTAAAGACTACGGCAGGATGCTTGTAGCGCCGGTAATCGAGCCGCATCAGCGCGACCATTGCCAACACTCCCGCGCACGCCCATCCGATCTGGCGCAGAGCGAAGGTATAGGGCGAGCCGAACCGGTCTTTGGCCATCACCGCCGAAGCGCTGAAGACCATCACTAATCCGAGAAGAACAAGAAGAAGAGTTGCGCCGAACAGCCAGCGATCAACGCTGACGCGTTTTGCCATCAGTGGCGCTCCGATCCTGCTGTGGTTGCATCCGGCAATCGTTCAACAAGCGCGCGGAACGTCCGACCGCGATGCTCGTAATTCTCGAATTGATCGAAGCTGGAACAAGCGGGAGCGAGCAGAACCACATCACCGGGTTTCGCCAGATCGTGCGCGCGATCGACAGCAGCGTCGAGTGTCTTGCACGGCAGTACCTCGACCGCCGTCTGCACGTGCGCGCGAATCTTTTCTGCCGCCGACCCGATCGTGTACACCCGCTTGACTCGTTCGCGCAGCAGGTGATTCATCAGGGTGTAGTCGCTATCTTTGTCTTTGCCGCCCAGGATGAGGTGAATGTTGCCAGCGAACGATTCGATCGCCTTGATCGTCGCATCGACGTTCGTAGCTTTTGAATCGTTGTAATACTCGACGCCGCCTATGGTCGCAATGTATTGGAGCCGATGTTCAACTGCTTTGAACTTCCGCACGGCGTTTGCAATAGTGACCGCGTCGCAACCGCAGAGTCGTCCTACAGCCACTGCAGCGAGAACGTTTTCGAGATTGTGCGCACCTTTTAGCGGAATCTCGGAAGCCGGCATAATCGCTTGCTCGTGCATGCCGTCGCGCCAGCAAATCTGGCCGTCGCGCACAAACGTCCCCGTCTGATCGCCCGATAGCTGCTGCTTGCGTGTGAACCAGCAAAGCTGCGCTTTAGTTCGCGAGCGGAGTCCGGCGCTGCCTTCATCATCAAGATTCAGAACCGAGTAATCGGCTGCGTCTTGATTTTCGAAAATCCGAGCCTTGGCTGCCGTGTATGCCTCCATGCTGCCGTGGCGATCGAGATGATCGGGTGTGATGTTGAGTACAACCGCAATATTAGGATGGAAGGATTCGATGGTCTCGAGCTGGAAGCTCGAGACTTCAATCACATTCACCGTGTCGTCAGTCGAATCATCGACCAACAAAATCACTGGCGTCCCGATGTTGCCGCCCACCAGCGTCCGTTGACTCGCGCTCGCAATCACTTCACCGCAGAGAGTCGTCGTGGTTGTCTTGCCGTTCGAGCCTGTAATCGCAACGATCTTGCCCCTGAGAAAACGCGCGGCGAGTTCGATCTCCCCGATCACCGGAATTCCCTGTCCTCGCGCGCGAACAAGCTGCGGCAAGTCGGAGGGAACGCCTGGACTCACGACGATTAAATCCTGATCACGGAAGGTACGCTCGCCGTGTCCGCCGGTTTCGACGGCTATGCCACGATCGAGCAGCGCGGGAATCTGTGTCTTGAGCTCGTTCTGGCTGCGCGTATCGGAAACCGTAACGCGCGCTCCACGAGCGGCGAGAAACTGTGCCGAAGCCACGCCGGACTTTCCCAGTCCGACCACCAGCACACGTTTGCCTTTTACTTCCATTGCCACTCGCCATTGTGCCATGAGTTGTTGTGGAGATCAGCGGAGTTTAAGCGTGGTCAGAGCAAAAAGTGCAAACACCAGCGCGGCGATCCAGAAGCGCACGATCACCTTCGACTCGCTCCATCCGATCAGCTCGAAGTGATGATGAAGCGGCGCCATTTTGAAGATGCGCTTCTTGCGCAGCTTGTACGAGCCGACCTGCAGCATCACGGAGAGGGCTTCCAGCACGAAAACTCCGCCGATGAAGGGAAGCAGCAGTTCCTGTTTGATGATCACTGCGACAGTCCCGATCGCGCCGCCAAGACCTAGCGACCCCACGTCACCCATGAAGATCTCAGCGGGATGGGCGTTGTACCAGAGGAACCCGATACTCGATCCCACCATCGCTCCGCAGAAGATCGTGACCTCGGCGACTTGTGGCATTTTCTGTAGGCCCAGATATTCGGCAAAACGCGCGTGGCCGCTCACATAAGTGAGGACGGTCAGTGCCGCGGCAGCTACGATCGTGCAGCCGATTGCCAGTCCGTCGAGGCCGTCGGTCAGGTTAACCGCATTGCTTGATCCAACGATCACCAGCGCAACAAATGCAATGAACGGAATGAAAGCGACGAGCCAAAGGTGCGGAACTCTCTCCAGCGCGCCAATGGCGAGATCAGGCTGGAAGCGTTTGATGAATGGGACCATCAGGTGCGTCGAGTACTTCCCCGCCGCCTGCATCCACACGAGTACCACGGCGATCCCGATGCTGGTGACGATCTGAAAGCCCAGCTTGGCGCGTCCAGTGAGCCCGAGGTTGCGATGGTGAACAATCTTCAGATAATCATCGGCAAATCCGATTGCCGCGAATGCGATGGTGGAGAGCACGGCGATCCAGATATACGGATTCGACAGGTCCGCCCACAGCACTGTTGGCACCAGGATGGCGACAACGATCAGCACGCCTCCCATGGTCGGCGTGCCGGCTTTCTTCTGATGAGCCGCTGGCCCTTCTTCTCGTATGTATTGCCCAATTTGAAACTCACGGAGCTGGCGGATGATCGCCGGACCAACCACCATCCCCATGAACAGAGCGGTCAGGCTCGCGAAAGCCGTGCGGAAGGTGATGTAACTGAAGATGCGAAACGGAGGAAAAAACGTATGCAGCTTCTGATAAAGGAGCCAGTAAAGCAATCTTCCTCCGAAAGGTTAGAACTCGGTGCGACTTCTCCGCACCCGATCCTTAGGGACATTAAGCCTGTCATCCTGAGCGCCTTTGTTGCGCGAAGGATCTCCGGCGATGCTCAGGACGTAATTGCAGTCGGCAGGGCTCCTTTACGAGAACCTGGGTTCGTGGCCAAGGAGCCTGGTTAGTGCGTTTAAGCCCTGATCATTCCCGGAGATCCTTCGCGCAACAGAAGCGCTTCAGGATGACAGATATTGAGGGCTCCCCAGTGAATGTGGCCTGTGACCCTCAGCGATCTAACGTCCCGATCACCAAACTACTTCGCGGGAGCCGTGATCCCCAATCGTTGATTCAACCGCTCCAACGCCCGCTCCAACTTCACGCCTCGCGAAGCCTTCAGCAGAACCACATCACCGGCTTTGAGATTCTCCGCCAGCCAATCTCCCGCTTCCTCAGGTTCCGGAACGAATTTCGCGAAGACACCGCCGGCCGCTGCTCCCTCCACTATAAAGCTCGCAGCGCCACGCACTCCCAGGAGAATGTCGATCTTGCGTTGAGCAATGTGATTCCCGCTCTGGCGGTGAAGCTCAGGAGCGGCGGGACCAAGTTCCAGCATTTCACCCGCGATCACTATGCGGCGCTGTGCCGGAGAGGAGGCCACCACATCCACCATAGCCTCCAGAGCCTTGGGATTCGAGTTGTAACAATCGTTGATGAGTGTCGCGCCGTTGATTTGAAGAACCTGCCCGCGTTTCTCAGGAGCCTTCAAGGAAGCCAGAGACGCGGCGGCTTGAGATGGAGTGACTCCAGCCTCAAGCGCCACGGCGACGCCGGCGAGCGCGTTGGAAACGTTGTGACTGCCCAGCAATGGCAGCTCAGCCGGAGTAATCACTCCGCCAGCGTGCAACTGGAATCGTGAGCCGCGCGGGCCGAGATCTTCCAGCGATTTCGCCGACACATCCGCCGCGTGCGAGATCCCGAACATGACTACCTTCCCGCGAAAGTCGCGTCCGAATTGGGAAACGTAAGGATCGTCGGCATTTAGAAATGCCACACCGGATGGCGGAAGTGACGCAATTAGCTCGTATTTCGCACGCGCAATTCCAGCAATTCCATCAGGGAAGAATTCGAGATGCACAGGCGCAACTGACGTGACCACGCCCCAGTCTGGTTTCGCGATTTCGCAAAGCGCGGTGATCTCGCCGGCATGCGACATTCCCATTTCGATCACGGCGATATCGTGCTCGGCTTCGAGCTTCAGCAATTGCAGCGGCAATCCGAAATGATTGTTCAGATTGCCTTGTGACTTCAGGACGCGAAAGCGCGTCGAGAGCACATGTGCGATTACATCTTTCGTGGTCGTCTTCCCCGCCGAGCCGGTGACTCCCACAAGCCGCTTGCCCCACAGCCTGCGCACGGCTGCACCTAAACGCTGTAAAGCGACGAGCGTGTCTTTCACGATCAAGACTTTGCCCGAGGCTGCAAATCTCTCGGCCTGATCGATCGCGACGACAGCTCCCGAAGCACCCGCCTGCAGCGCCTTCTCAACGTAGTCGTGCCCATCGAGACGCTCGCCACGCACCGCGAAGAACAAATCTCCAGGCTGGAGCGTGCGGGAATCGATCGAGTAGCCTCCGGCGACCTGCTCGCCATCGAACTTGCCTGAGGCTTGCACGAATTCGGCAACACGCCAGAGCGGAAGTTTCATGCGACTGGCGCTCCTTCACGAAGAGCTTGATATCCCACCTGAGCCAGCGCCTCGCGCGCGACCTGCACATCGTCAAAGGGGAATGTTCCCTCGCGAGTGATCTGGTATTTCTCATGACCTTTGCCTGCGATCAGCACAATGTCGCCTGCTCGAGCTTCGCTGATGGCAATCGCGATTGCCTTACGCCGATCTGGCTCGACGACATGACGGCTGCCGGTTTGTGTCAATCCGGGAAGCGCGTCGGCGATGATCGCTTGCGGATCTTCACTGCGGGGATTGTCAGAGGTAAGAACAACGAAATCACTTCCCTCCCCTGCAGCTCGGGCCATCAGGGGACGCTTCGTTCGATCACGATCACCGCCGCAGCCGAACAGAGTAATGATTCTTCCGCCCGACTTCTGTTGTGCCAAGAGTTGGCGAGCGCTGCGCGTTAGATTGCGGAGAGCATCGTCGGTATGAGCGTAATCCACGACAACGATGAAAGGCTGACCGCAATCGACGCGCTCAAACCTGCCCGGCACCCGCGTGAAGCTCGCGATCGCATCGCGAATCTGCGCAAGTGAGCATCCGCGCGCGTAGGCTGCCGCTGAGGCCGCGAGCACGTTGTACACGTTGATCTCGCCGATCAGCCGAGACTCGCAGCCGATCGTCTCGTCGCCGAGACGCATATCGAATCGGGTTCCAGTCGGGGAATACTCAATGTTCTCGGCTGTTGCTCGCGCACTATGCAATCCATAGCCAATCACTTCGGTACCGCCTTGCTGGGCAATGTCGCGCAGCTTGATTCCGTACTCATCGTCTTCGTTTACGACCGCAACGGAAGGTGGCGCAGCGCCGTCGCCCTGAAACAGTTTGGCTTTCGCCGCGAAGTAGGCTTCCATGCTCTGGTGATAGTCGAGGTGATCGCGCGTGAGATTGGTAAATACCGCAACGTCATAGTGCAGTCCGTACACGCGTCCCTGCTCCAGCGCGTGCGACGAAACCTCCATCACAGCTTCGGCTGCACCTGCCTGCACAGCTTCGGAGAATGTCGCGTTCAGCTCCAGCGATTCCGGAGTGGTGTGCGGAGCCGGCACCACGCGTCCGGCAACGTGGTATTCGATGGTTCCGATCATCGCGACCGAGCGATCGGCGGTACGCAGAATGTGCTCGATAAGAAACGTTGTCGTCGTCTTGCCATTGGTACCGGTCACTCCGGTCAGCTTGAGATGATCCGCGGGACGACCGAAGAAGTTCGCGCTAATCTTGGCCAGAGCTCGTCTGCCGTGGGCGACCCGGGCGAACGCAACGTTCGGAGGTGCGACTGTAGTCTCCGAATCTGTGACGATCCCTGCTGCTCCTGCGCGCAGCGCAGCATCGACGAAACGATTGCCGTCGCTGCTCTCACCGCGCATGGCGAGAAACAGAAATCCCGGCATCACCTTGCGCGAGTCATAAGCGACGCCATTAATCTCGGCATCGCCGCTCATGGCGAGCGTTTCGACATTTCGCAGGATGTCGCGGAACTTCATTTCGAGATTATAGCGGTGCCAATTCGGGGCGGTTCACCGCGCGAACTGGACGGTGACATGCCCGCCCGCAGGAATGCGAGCGCCGGGCGGCGGGTTTTGTTGCTTCGCAACGCCAGAACCGAAGACATCCACTTCCAGTCCAGCCCTCTCGCTCTCTTCAATGACTGTTCGAACTGGCTTGCCTAAGAAAGAAGGCACGGTGCTGGTTGCATCTACATCGAGGACGACCGTTCCCGATTTAGGAGGAGTCGAATGCGCTTCTTGAAAGGCTATGGCCGGCTCTTTCGAAGAATCCGCTGTTTGTGGAGCAGGGGAAACTTTTAAACTCGCAGCCACGATTCCTTTCTGCGGCTCTTGGCGCTGGGACGTTGAAACCGGCGGGTCGGAAACATCAGTATCATTCTCTGCGACCTCCTCTCCGATGTGGTCCGGTGAACCTTCCATTGGTTCGGCCGCATCCTTCGAGGCGCGAAGCAGCACGCGTTGCTGATTTCGCACATCGACGTCGTGCGGCACATCGAGATACTCCAGCACCTGCTGCGCGATTCGTCCCCAGTACGGGGCCACATCGCCGCCATGGTGATGCGCTGCTTCCGGCGAGTCGAGGATCATCGTCATCGTAATAGCCGGATTGTTGACCGGCGCGAATCCGGAAAAGGACGCGATGTCCTTCGATCCGTAGCGATGCGTCAGCGGATTGATCTTTTGTGCGGTCCCCGTCTTTCCCGCTGAGCTATAGCCATCGAGAATGGCCTTTTTGCCCGTGCCCTTGAGTACGACCTCCTGCAGCATCTCGCGCATTTCGGCTGCGGTCATCGACGAGATCACTCGATGCTGCTGTCCAGGATGGAACACCAGCGATCGCGCCGGGCCTCCAACAACATCTTCGGATCCTGCCGTGGTGCCCGCGACAATGCGTGGTGGAGTCCAGACACCATCGTTTGCCATTGCTGAGGTCATCGACACAAGCTGAAGTGGAGACACTCCGATCTCCTGCCCCATCGCGATCGCGCCAATGCTCATCTTCGACCAGCGGCTCACAGGCTTCGTCATGCCGCGAGTCTCGCCTTGAAGTTCAATCCCAGTTCGGGAACCGAAGCCGAAATCGCGGATGTATTTGTACATGCGGTCGTCGCTCAGGCGCAGCGCGATCTTAATGGCTCCCACATCGCTGGAGTTCTGTAGAACCTGGCTGACCGTTAGCATGCCAAAAGGATGCCAGTCATGGATAGTGCGGCCACCGAGGAAGATCTTGCCCATTTGGCAATCGAAGACCTCGTTCGGATTCGTAACCTTCTCTTCGAGAGCGGCCGCGATGGTCACCATCTTGAATGTCGAGCCCGGCTCGTAGGCATCGCTCACCGCGCGATTCTTCAATGAATTTGGGCTAATCCCACGCGAGTTATTCGGATTGAACGTCGGATAGTTTGCCAGGGCCAGAATCTCTCCCGTTCTGGGATTCTGAATTACGACCGTGCCGGCCTCGGCATGCGTCTGCTGCATCGCGTTTTCCAACTCTTTTTCCGCGATGTGCTGGATGTCTTCATCAATCGTGAGGACCAGGTTCTGGCCAGGCACAGGATTCTTTTCGACTCGACCAACCCATCGGTGGAGTGCATCCATAGTGATGAGCATTTTGCCGGGGCGACCACGCAAGCGCTGATCGAACGAGCGTTCGATGCCGGCGAGACCTGCATCGTCCATGCCAACATAGCCGATCACCTGAGCAGCCAGATCGTTTTTCGGATAGAAGCGTTTGGGCTCTTTCTGGAAGTAGATGCCTTTGAGATTCAGCGCGCGAATTCGAGCCGAAGTGTCGTTGTCGAGCTTGCGAGCAATCCACGCAAAAGAACGCGAAGACTCCAATTTGGCAAAAATCTCTTTGGGATCAGCTTTAAGAATCCGCGCCAGGAGACGCGCCGTGGTCCCCTGATCGGGAACTTCCGAAGGAACCGCGAATACAGAGTCCACCTGGATGCTCATTGCCAGCTCGCGCCCTTTGCGGTCGTAGATGATGCCGCGTGGCGGCGCGACTTCGATGCTGCGCTGCTGCTGGCGTGCGGCTTTTTGCGTGAGGAAGCCGTACTCGCCGATCTGAAGCCAGAGGAGGCGAAGGAAGATGGCGAGAATCCAAAGACAAAAAAATGCCGCAAAGAGAGAGAGGCGTAGACGGCCCTCGGGTTTCGCGGTGGTTGTGGGCATCAAGGCTGCGGAGGTGATTCAGTTGTCGTTCAGTTTGTCATTCCGAATCCGCCGCGGCGGATGAGGAATCCCTATCGACATTCACAATTTCAACTCTTGCGGCTCACTTGACGTGAGTCGCAGGCTATAGGGATTCCTCGCCGCCAAAAATCGGCGGTTCGGAATGACAATTCAACACAAACGTGCGTGGCGGCCTGGTTGGTTTTCCGAGGCCACCACCCGGGTCGGTTATCACCGGCCAACTTTTGTGAGCAGTCAGCACTCAGCAATCAGCAGTCGGCAAAAACCCCGAACAGCGCCGCAGTGGCTGATTGCTGACGGCTGAATGCTGATTGCTGCTTTACTGCCAGTTATCCACCACCTGAATCCCATTCGCCTTCGCCATTACTGGTGCCGAAGGATCGACTGAGACTTCAAGGTGCATTACTTGTCCTGCCTGCGGGGAGACCAGGCCCATACGCGCGGCTAGCTGCTCGATTCGATCAGGATCGCGCAGAGACGCTTCTTCCAGTCGCAGTGCGCGGTTCTGTTCGAGCAGCGCGTCACGCTCGATCTTCTGCGCTTCGATCTTATATCCGTATTCGATCGAGCTCAGGTGCTGCCACGCGTAAATCATGATGAAGCTGAAGAGCACGGCGGCGGCGATGGAGAACATGCGAATCTCCCGCGCGCGCTGCGGATCGGCTACCTTCACCAGGCGCGAGTTGTCGATCGCCTTATTGAAGTAGATCTCCGGCGTGACTCCGCCCCATTTGCGCTGTGAGCCAACCGGCTGCCACATGCGGTATCCGCGATAGCCGGGGATTGCCTGGGTTGCCATTTACGCTACTCCGGCGTACTGGTGATGGAAGGAAGCCTCCAGCATGTGCGCGGCGATGAACTCCTCCACCGGCTCTTCCTCACGATAGATGTGCGCGTCGATCTCGGCGCGCTGCACGCTCTCGATCAGTTCGTCGATTAGTCTGCCCGTGTACATGTTTGGTTCCTCCTTAATACGTCCGCTTTGCACAGCTTCTTGTCAGTACCGTCCGCGGTAGCGGATGGGTGTTGCTACTGACCCATTCGCTACCGCGAACGGTACTGACTGCCACTGCTGACTCTCTACTGCCAAACTTGTTAAGCCGGTTCAGCACCGCTCGATGAGGTAGGTGTGCTGAAGATTTGTCTTTCGCCCTTAAGTTTCATCCGGCAGGACGATGCTGAACCGGTCAACCTCAAACCATTTAGTAATTTCCTAATTTGGTAATTTCGTAATTAGAAAAACTACATTTACGAAATTTCGAAATTACCCAATTACGAAATCTTTTCCGCGGCTCTCAGCTTCGCGCTTCTTGCTCGCGGATTGCGATCCACCTCTTCTTCCGAAGCCGTCACCGGCTTTTTTGTCAGTAGCCGGTAGATGCCGTTCTTTGCCCCCTCGCGCATCGCCTCTTTCACTATGCGATCTTCCAGCGAGTGGAAGGTGATGATCACCACTCTCCCAACCGAAGGGAGGAGGACCTGAGGAGCTGCCTCGAGTAACTCCTTCAGGTCCTCAAGTTCGCGGTTTACGAAGATTCGGATTGCCTGGAAAGTGGTCGTCGCAGGATGAATTCGCTGGTGTTTCATTGCCGGGAGCGCGGCCGCTACAACTTGAGCTAAATGCGCTGTCGATCGTATCGGCCGTGCCCGGACAATGGCTCTGGCGATTCTCCGCGACCTCCTTTCCTCACCGAATTCGTAAATCACATCGGCGAGAGTTCTCTCGTCGATGCGGTTTACCACTTGATCGGCGGTGCGCTCGCTGCGCGGGTCCATGCGCATGTCGAGCGGCCCTTCCGCCTGAAAACTGAATCCGCGTGCTGCGTCGGAGAGCTGCATGGAGCTGATTCCCAGATCGGCCAACACACCGTCTGCGCTCGCCGCCTCAACTCGCGCCCCAATTTGGGAATACGAATCGTGGATCAACTTGATCTTCGGCGCCTCGCTTCCGAGTTCGGCTGCGAGACTGTCGAGACGCTTGCGCGCCAGCTCCAGCGCCGCCGGATCCTTGTCGAAGCCAATCAAACGTCCCTGTGGGCCGAGGCGCCTTGCGATTTCGTACGAGTGGCCGCCAAGCCCGAGGGTCGCGTCGATATAGGTGCCGTCGCGCCGCACGTTCAGAAAATGGATCGCTTCTTTTAAAAGAACTGGAACATGACGCTTTCCACCATCCTCGCCATGTCCGGCCTCCTGGGAGGCCTTGTTTTCTTGCACCGCTAGATACCCAGATCAGCGAGTGTCTTTTCATCCTCTGGAGTGATCGGGTTGGCTTCGAGGTGCTTGCGGAACTGTTCAGCGTTCCGAACTTCCAGGTACGTCAGATTCCCGAAGACCAGCACTTCCCCTTTCACATCCGCCGAATCGCGCAGCAACTGCGGAATCAGCAATCTCCCCTGGTTATCGATCTCGACCATCTGCCCGTAATAGTTGACTCGGTCGAGAAACTTCTTCTTTGCCGGATTGAAGTTTGAAACCTTCGCCAGCTTCTCTTCGATCCGCTGCCACTCCTCAAAGGGATATATCTCGGCAACCTTCCCGTCGCGGCTGGTGATGTAAAATTGCCCGCCACCATAGCTCTCGTCGATGGTGCGCTTGAATTCGGCAGGGACCTTGAGTCGTCCCTTTTCGTCCACGCGCGTTGGGTGATTGCCGCGAAACATTGATTAACCGTCTGGCTCTGGCTGGCTACGGCCAACAGCGCCAAGGAGGCAGAAGCAGCGAAAAATCGGGTCTTAGAGGTTGTTTTTCTGTGGTTCGCCGGATTTTGAAGTCTCATTCGCATCCGCTGCCACTCTCGACCACTTTGACCACGAATACAGCTTGTTCGACCACTTTCAACCACTTTTGACCACATCCTACGCCGAAGTGGTTGGATGTCAATAGGATTTTTTTAGGTTGAGGTGTTTTCTTGCTGGCTTCTATGTGGAAAACAGGGGCTGGTAGGAACCGGCGATGCCAACACTAGTGGTGGTGTTTAGAAGTGTGGTTCGGGGTTGAGTGCTGGCAATATCCCACTTTGGACAGTGCGGCAAAGTAGTCATGTTAGAGTTCATTTCATGGAAGTAACCCTCAATATTCCGGATGAGCTCGCCCAGAAGCTTGCCGCCACTGGTCGAGACTTGTCACGGAAGGCGCTCGAAGCGCTCGCGCTTGAGGGATACCGCGAACGGACCCTCACCCTGTACCAAATTTCCGAATTACTCGGACTGTCTCGAATCGAAGCAGAGGACTTTCTGGGCAGGCACGACGTTCCACTTGCGTCGATTCAGGAAAGCGATCTCGATCGGGAGTCGCGATTGTTCGACGCCCTGTCTCGACATCACAACCGATAGCCCATCGTCCCGATGATAGCGGTGTCGGACACAACTCCTCTTAGATACCTGATCGCGATCGGTCAAGAACACCTTCTGAACGCCCTCTTCACGAAATTCGTCATACCCAGAGGTGTGCTCGATGAACTCACAGATGATCGGACGCCGAAACAGGTACGCCGCAAAGTGACGTCGCTCTCGTGGATTGAAGTTCAGAGCGTATCCAGGCCCGCGACTAATCCGTTTCCTCAGAAGCTGCATAAAGGCGAACATGAAGCCATTCTCTTGGCAGAGATATTGCGTCCTGATGTGCTGCTGATCGATGAGCACTTTGGTAGAAGCATCGCTTTGAATCGAAATCTCCCCATATCGGGAACACTGGGTGTGCTGGAACGCGCAGATTTGCAAGGATTGATCAAAGATTTTCCGCGGCTGCTGCAAAAGCTTAAGCAGAGCGGATTTTTCCTCGCGCCTTCTCTGCAGGAGCGGCTATCACAACGGCACAACCTGCGTCGCACTCAACGCAGTTAAGGAGCAAATCAAACCACGCCCTGCTCAGTCATTTGATCAGTGAAATATACGTTCGCTGGCCGGCGGCAGAGAAAGTATGTAAACACTGCCAGCAGTAAAGCATGAATTGCCGCCGCAGGTACTGAGTGGAAGCTGCTTAAAACAACATGGTAGGCCATCCACACGATCGCGAGCCAACGAGCCCAATTAGCGCCGCGAAGCATGAACACTCCAGCAACGATCGCCAGCAGCCGAACGACGAGTGCGAGCGGAGCATCATTTGAGAACGGGTGGCGCAGATCGAATTCGGTAATGTGAGCGGCGATCCCGACTATGCCGGCAAGGATGTAGACCCAGCTCACGATTGTTACCGAAATGGGACGTTTCGTCATACTTGCGATCTTACAGAGAACATTTATGGATATAGAGGTGCCGGCACGATCTCGGCATGCTCTTCTCCCGCCTCTTTCATTCGACCGAGCAGCCGCTCGCGTAGGTGCGTGGAGATGTCGCGAGTCTCGCGACGGCCTGCTAGATTCACGAGCTGATGCGGATCGGCGAACAGATCATAGAGTTGATATTCGACGTAAGTAGAAGCTGACTCGTGTGATTTTCCGTCAGGGTCGGCGACCACGTAGGTCCATTGCGGAGTTCGCAGAGCACGGCCAGTCATTGACTCGCTGATCTGGATGAAGACTTCGTCCCGCCAATTTGGATCGCGTTGATCCGCGAGCCGCAGAAAGCTCTTTCCCTGAATGGAACTTGGCGCAGGAATGCCTGCGGCTTCGAGCAGCGTCGGGGCAACATCGATTTGCCCGACGAGCTGTTTTATGGTGCGGCCTTTATCCAAGCCGGGGCCGGTCACGACTAGAGGAACATGAACCGAGCTTTCGTGCCCGCTGCGCTTGTACTCGGGATTGCGCGTACGGAAGTGGCAACCGTGGTCGCTCAGGAATGCGAGCATTGTGTGCTTTGTGAGGCCGAGCGAAGCGAGCTCCTGACGGAGGCGTCCAACGTTCTCGTCCACGCGCGCGATGCATCCGTAATAATCGGGCAATTGCTCCTGCCAATCACCAGGAAAGAATGAGAGGTCGCGTGGGATAAAGGAATTTCTGTAACGATCTGCAAAGCCCTTGGGAGCAACGAAGCAGTTGCAATCATTCTGGAAGTGCGGCTCGAGATAGGAGATTACAAGCAGAAAGGGCTCTCGCGGCTTTTGGCACAGAAAACGCACCACGCGGTCGGTAATGAAATCGACGCGGTAGGTGTCCCTGAACATGATCGGATGTCCTGCCGAGTCCCAGATCGTGCCTTCATAAGGATGAGATGTGAGCTCGAGCACATTGCATCCCTCCCAGAAATCGTCAAAGCCTCCGCGGTACTGTTTTGGGACAGGGCCGAGTGTCGCTGGATTGTGATGATCTTCCGGCGCGAGATGCCATTTACCCACATAGTTAGCGGTGTAGCCTGCCCGGCGGAATGCCTTTGCAAACGTTTCCGACTCGGGTGGAAGCGGCAGGCCGTTGTGCCATACACCATTTCGCGTCGCGTACATGCCAGTGAAGAGGCACGCACGAGACGGCCCACACACGGGCTGGTTGGTGATGGCGTTGGCAAAGTTCGTGCCTTCGGCGGCCATGGCGTCGAGATTCGGCGTAAGGTTTAGCGGATTGCGGCCGTTGGCTCCAACGCAATCCCAGCGAAACTGATCGGAGATGATGAGGATCACATTGGGCCGAGCCGGAGTTTGCGCTTCCCCATTCAAAAGCGGCGACGCAGCGAGAGCAGACGACCGCCGCAGGAATTCACGACGCGTGACTCCGGACATCGCACCTTCGCTTCCGAGTAGTTTCATTTCGACATAAATGCTGAGCAGCCTATCGCGAAGAGACCAAATGAGGTTGACGTGAGCTGACTACTGTCCCACTGCGTCCACCAAGTCCACTGTGTCCACAGCGTCCACTGCCCTCTCCACAGAACTAAACGTCGCAAAGTGTAGTAGCCTCCTCCAACGACGCCAGTGGATCGCCGGTGGGCACAAATTCGTGCGCCACGTATCCGCGGAAACCGCTGTCGGCAATCGCGCGCATCACTGCATCCCACTGGATTTCCTGCGTGTGGTCTAGCTCATGACGTCCAGGCACACCCCCTGTATGAAAGTGGCCGATCCATTGAAGGTTCTGGCGGATGGTGCGGATCAGATCGCCTTCCATGATCTGCATGTGGTAGATGTCATAGAGCAGTTTCACATTGGGAGAATTCACTTCCTGGACCACGCGCGTGCCCCAGGCCGTGTGATCGCACATGTAGTCATGATGGTCGATCTTGCTGTTCAGTAGTTCCATGCAGATGGTCACACCGTGATCTTCGGCGATGCGCTTCACGCGATTCAGACCAGCGATCGTGTTCTTCGCGCCTTCGTCGTCCGACATGCCGCGCCGATTTCCCGAAAAGGTAATCACATTGGGAATGCCTGCCTTGGCCGCTTTCGGAATGTTTGTGCGGAAGCCCTGTTCGATGGCCGCGTGGTTTTCGGTGCGATTGAGCGCGTTAGCGATCTCGCCGCCTCCGGCGTAACCCATCGTGCAAATCAGGCCGTAGCGACGCGGCACATCGTACTCTTCGGGCTGGAGTAAATCGACGCCACGCAGTCCGATCTTCGCAGCGTACTCGCAGAGTTGGTCGAGAGAGATCTTCGCGTAACACCAGCGGCTCACTGACTGGTGAATGCGTCCCTTGCGCACTGGAGTGGAGGACTGCCTATCTTGCGAAGCAAGGGGCACCCGCATGGCCGCAATTCCCGCAGCAGAACTCGCGATTAATGTGCGCCGAGTGATGCTCATGCTCGCATACCGACTTTCAAAAGTTCGGAACAGTACGTTTCCGTAACACTTGTCATCCTGAAGCGCTTCTTTTGCGCGAAGGATCTCCCGCGATGCTTCGGGCTTAATTGCTGCCTGCGTGGCTCCTCCATCAAAAACCTCATTTTGGGGCCAAAGAGCCGCGCAAGTGCATTGGAGCTTGATGCGTCCCCGGAGATCCTTCGTCCGCTCAAGCGGCCTCAGGATGACAGCGCTTAAAAGAAGCACCGGTACAACTGCTTTCTTCGGAGAATGACGTGTCAGCAGGCATAATCCCGGTGGCCTCACCATTACTCCGTCGTCAAGCAATCGTCTGCAACACTCCGCGCATGTAGCCAAACGACTCTGCCATTCCAGGAACGGGATCTTTTGCTTCTACCTCGTACTCAAGCTGCACTTCGCCTTTGTAGTTGGAGCGCACCAGCTCGCGGAGAATCCCGATGATCGGCATCACTCCCGTTCCCACCGGCACGCCTTTGGCATCGACGTGATCGGATTCGAGGTCTTTGAAGTGCATGCTATAGAGGCGATCGAAGGTCCTTTTAATGTCATCGACAATGTCTTCATGCATGCGGAAGGTGTGGCCGATATCCATGCATACACCAATACGCTTGTCGAGACCCTTGATCGCGTCGTACACCTGCAGCGGAGACGGAAATCTTTTATCGTTCGGACCGTGATTGTGAATCGCGGCTTTCAGATCGTAGTCGCGGATCACCTTATCGAGCGTAGCCAACTGCTCGTGAGTCACGCCGATCACCGCGACTAAAGCGCCCAGATCGCGGACGTAATCGAACGCCTGATGCATGGAAGCTTCGTCGTCCTTCAGGTAAATCACGCCGCAGCTCGTGATCGTGAGACCCAAGTCTTCGGCTTGTTGCTTCACCTGCTTGCGCTGATCGGGCGTGGAAGATAGTGGAAGATGAACGTCCTTCAACGAAACGTAATGCACGCCCAATCGCTTGATGTCCTGCAGAGCTTCAGCCAGTGCAAATGCTCGCAAGGAATACGAACATGCGCCGACGCGCAGGCCGTGGAACTGCTTGTCATCGTTTCCTGCGGGAGCTTGGGCGAAGGAGAACATCGGCCGAATCGCGCTGCAAGCTGCGGTGAGCGCGGCGGATTTTAAAACGGAACGTCGGGTCAGGGTCATGGGGTCTCCGGATCAGACTTGGTTTATTCACCACGAAAGCAATACGCGCGACCACCCATCTGCCACTCAAAAACGACTCTCAAACCCACTTCCTTCTTCTCTGCTGTGACAGCTTGGGCCCAGAAGTCAACAGTTCGCGGCGACTCATTGTATGCGCAACTGCTTCTGTCCGTTTCGCACGGCACAACGTATTCTTGTTTCACGGCGCGCGGATATACTATCCGCGCTTGCGCAAGTCATATTACCGAATACAGGAACAAACCATGGATATGGATCGTCGAGATTTTTTGAAGACTGCCGGCAAAGCAGCTACAGTAGGCGCCGCGACGTTGGCTTTGGGGGGCCGAGTCCTGGGCGCGAATGATCGCGTCCGGCATGCAATTGTCGGTCTTCGCGGCCGCGGTAACGATCATTTGCGCGGATTTTCCAAAGTGCCAAATGTCGAGATCGCTGCGTTCTGCGATATCGACGATTCCGTCCTCGCACACCGCCTAGAGGAAGTGCAGAAGATGGGTCTGTCGAAGCCGAAGACTTTTACCGACGTTCGCAAGCTGCTCGAGGACAAAGATATCGACACGATCTCTATTGCAACGCCCAATCACTGGCATTCCCTGATTGGCATCTGGGCGTGCCAGGCGGGCAAAGACGTTTATGTCGAGAAGCCGTGTTCGCACAACACCTTCGAAGGCAAGCAACTCGTCAAGGCCGTCAAGAAGTACAACCGCATCTGCCAGCACGGCAGCCAATCGCGTTCCAATCCGGGAATGATCGAAGCCATCAAGCACACGCAGGACGGCACGATCGGCGACGTGTACCTTGCCCGAGCTCTTTGCTACAAGTGGCGCAATACCATCGGCCATGCCTCTCCCGAGCCAGTTCCCCCGGGCGTGAACTACGACCTGTGGACTGGCCCTGCGCCGATGAAGCCATTCACCAAGAATCGCTTCCACTACAACTGGCATTGGATCTGGGACACAGGCAACGGCGAGATCGGAAACCAGGCGATCCATGAAATCGACATCGCGCGCTGGGGACTCGGCGTCAAGTTTCCCGTTCTGGTCTCCGCCACCGGCGGACATTTCATGTTCGATGACGATCAAGAGACACCCAACGTCCTGAATGCCACTTACTACTTCGAAGGCCCGAACGGCAAGCGGAAGATGATGGAAGTGGAAGTTCGCCACTGGATCACCAACCACGAAGCTGAGATCGGCACCGGCGCTTACGGAAGCTCCGCAGTGCCCGCTGCAGGTCTGGCCCCAGCGCGCCCGAACCGCGCATCAGCCGGCGCTCAAGCGCTTGGTCCGCAGGACGCGAAGACGAACACGATCGGCAACATCTTTTATGGCTCAAACGGCTACCTCGGTATCGACGGCTACGACGCGTACAAGACGTGGCTGACCAACAAAGCTGAACCAGGTCCGTCGGGCAGAGCGGCCGGAGATCACTGGGCCAACTTTATCGATTGCGTTCGCAGCCGCAAAGCCGAAGATCTGCATTGCCCGATTGAGGAAGGACACATCTCGACCACGCTCGTGCATCTCGCGAACGCCTCATACCGTCTAGGTCGAACATTGAAGTTTGATCCCGAAACGGAACAAGTGGTTAATGACGATGAGGCGAACACGATGTTACGAGGAACATATCGCGAGCCGTACGTTGTCCGCGAAGAAGTTTAAAACCCGCCGGACCAACGATTGGGCGTGATTGAGATAACTGCCAGCCCGGAGGGCGGAATGTATCAGCCCACGTGCGTGAGCCGTGGGTAAGCAGAGAACAAAGCTTCGAGCCCGTAGGGCGGCATATTTCCGTTGCGCTCGGAAGAAAATCATACCGCCCTCTCGGGCTCGATTCCGGGGAACCCGCGAACCCACGGCTGACGCACGTGGGCTGATACAGCCCGCCCTTCGGGCTGCTGCATTGCAATCGGGCAAGGTTCTGAACTCAACGAGAATGAGGAAAGACGTTTAGGTTCGTACAAACTTTAATTAACGTGAGTCAGCACTCAGTTTTTCATGCTTAACCGCCGCACCTTCCTTGCCGCCCTCGCTGCTTCGCCGCTCTTAGCCTTCGCGCGCGAGCATTCCGCCAATATCAAGGTCGGGGTATGTACGCGCGACTTTAACAATGCTGCGAAATACGGCTTCGATTACATTGAGCCCGGAGCTGCCGACATCGCAGCAATGACCGATGACGACTTTAATGATTATTCCGGCGATCTGCTCGCATCCCCGCTTCGGTGTCATGCGCTGAACAGCCTGGTACGCCGTCCCGATTTGAAGGTGGTTGGAAACGAGGTTTCCCTATCCGCGGTCAGCGATTACCTCGAACCGTGTTTTGCGCGCTGCAAGAAGTTAGGCGCAGCAGTGGTCGTGTGGGGCAGCGCCGGGTCGCGCAATGTTCCTGACGGATTTTCTCGTGATCGTGCATGGGAGCAGATTGCCGCGTATCTGCACATGGCGGGTGATCTGGCCAAGCGACACGATTTGATCGTCGCCATCGAACCGCTTCGGCATCAGGAGAGCAACATCCTCAACACGGGCGCGGAAGCGCACAAGATGGTGCATACCGTGAGGCATCCGAACGTGCGCATGATCATTGACTATTACCACATGCGAGTAGAAAACGAAGATCCTCGAATTGTCGAAACCGCCAAGCACGACATCGTACATTTGCATTTCGCCAATCCGCATGGGCGTGTCTGGCCGCACGACCTAAGCGAAGATGAGCAGTACAAGACCTTCTTCCGCTACCTGGGTGATATTGGCTACTCGGGTGGAATTTCTGTTGAGGGCAAAGGCTCATTCGATGCCGACGGCACAGCGACGCGGGCGTTCTTCCGCGAAGCAGTGAAGCTGGCATAGATCTATTCCCGAATCGGGATTGAGTAGTTCGACTGCGGCGAGACTCATTGTCCCCGCGCTCCAGCCTGAGCTTTGAGAAAGAGTTCTTCGGTATCCCAAAGCGCATAAGGTTCCAGCACGCCAGGATTGAAGTTGCCAACATCATTCCAGGCGCCGACCAGGACGTTTGGAGTGGCTAGAAAGATTACCGGCAAATTGCCGGCGATCAACTGCTGTACGCGATCATAGAGCTGCTTACGTCGACGATAGTCCATTGTGATCATCTGCTGATTCATCAGGCGATCGATTTCTCCTTCCCATTCTGTCGCCGGATGGGTTTCGTGCAGGTTCCAAACATGTGTGGGCCCGTTTGACAGCCAAACGTTCATGCCCACGTTGGGATCGGCATCGCCACCGCCCAGTCCCAGAATGCAGGCTTCGTAATTGTTGCTCTGGAACACTCGATTTACAACAGCACGGAATTCCATTTGAATGGGATGCACACTCATGCCGAGTTGTGCGAGATCGTCGGCAATAATGGTTGCCATCTTCACACGCTGAGCATTTGACGAACTGGTGATGATCGTGAAGTCCACCGCTTTACCTTCGCGGTCGAGGAGCTTGCCTTCACCGTTCCAGGAAAAACCTGCTGACTTCAAAAGCTCCCGCGAGCGCTCGATCGATCGTGGCGGATGAGCCAAACTCTCATCGACCCATCGCTTGTCGGACGGAGTTTCATTGCCCCAGAGCGAGGCGCCATGTCCTTGATATACGAGACGAACAATCCCTTCACGATCAATGGCTGACGAAACCGCCTGACGAAACTTCAGGTCGCGAAACCAAGTTTGCTCGCGCTTGAGATCGGCAAACTGTCCGGCGGGAAGATCGTTGAGATTGAAAACAAGAAAATTGAATTCCAAACTGGGACCGAGGTCCTCGACGTGGTATCCGCGAGCCTGTTCGTCCTTAGCCAGGATTCTGAAGTTGTCGGTTCCGAATCGGTTGATGATGTGACTCTCACCCGTCTGGAATGCGATAACCTGCGCATCTTCCGTTCCCAGAAAGGGAAATACAAGCTCATCCACGTATGGCAAGCGGTTCTGGTTGCGATCAACTTTCCAATAATAAGGATTGCGCTCCAGCACAATACGCTGTCCCGGCACATACTGTTTCAGCCGGAACGGCCCTAAGCCGGCGATTTGCGCGGGCTGAGTATTGAGGGTCCAGGCTTCTGCAAACTTGCCCTCGTCGTAGGCCTTCTCCAGAAGGTGCCGAGGAAGGATGGCGAGACTGTCAAAAATTCGTTCTGCTGCAGCATAAGGCTGATCGAGATCGAAGCCGACGGTGTAGGCATCGAGCTTTGTGACCGACAATGGCTTGCCCTTGATCACGAGCAGGTCGCGTTGCGGCGAGTGTACCTTCTCGTCGAGATACACCTTAAAGGTGAATACCACGTCATCGGCATCGAAAGGTTGGCCGTCCGAGAACCTCAGGCCGCGTCGCAGTTTCAAAATGAATCGGCGGCCATCAGGAGAAATCTTCCACGAACGCGCCAGCGCCGATTCGGTTTTCTGCGTAACACGATTGATGTGGACCAGGTCCGCCATCATTTGGCCGAGCACGTCGCGCGACGGCCCATCGAACGCCAGCACAGGATTCAGAGTCTTCGGCTCAGCCCGCTGTGCGATCACCAGTGTGCCGCCCCGATCGCCGGAAGGCATCGACGCAAGTTGCACCTCTTCCCCTTTTTGCACTGGCTCCGGATGAGGCCCCTCGGCAGCGCGCAGAACACCGCAAGTGAGAAGCCACAATGCCAGTACCTGTAATAGGGATTTGCCAGTAGTTCTAGGCAGCAATTGATTGCGTCCTCTTCTGTAAGAACTCCAAAACGCCAGCGTAAGACGATGACTGAACGATACCAAAAGCAAAGCAAGCTGGTCATAGCGAGCGCCTAACTGTTTACGGTTGGCAGCCAGAAACAAACATTTCCGATGCATCCAACTTAATGGATTACGAATTTGGAAAGACCATCTTCGAGCGAATCCGGTTCGGGAATGAAAAAGCCGATTCCCATTACGTCAAAGCAGAATCATGCAGGCTTGCTTTCGTCAGTCGGCCCGATTCTTGCGTGCCTGGGCATCACAGCTCTCGTGATGCTGGTGTTTCTTCACACTGTCGATCTCAAGCCGAAGGTGGGCGAGAATTTCTTCTTCTCCAAGAACGATCCTCAAGTCCGGGCCGACAACGAAATCTCCAGAACCTTTCCCGAAATGACCGAAATCGACCTGACCGTGAGCGGCGACATCGGGTCAGAGTGGTACCTGGATCGTGTTCGCGAATTGGCGGAAGCAGTCGCGAAAGTGCCGGGAGTCACGGATGTCATATCGCTTGGCCGCAAGCCGGCGCCGAAGGACCTCAAGGATGCCCTGAAGAGCCGATTGTGGACTCACGTCCTCATCGGCAAGGATGAAAAATCTACTGACGTGATCGCCACCGTGAAAGACCACGTCGGCGCAGCCACGATCGATCGCCTGCAGGAATTGAAAAAGAGATTCGACCGCCCGGGCTTCCGAGTGGTGATTTCAGGACTCCCTTACGTCACGGAATTGATCTCGCGGACCCTGGAGAGGGACCTGCGCACATTCAGTCTGGCGGCAGTCGCGGTCTTCGGCGTCGTGTTGTTTGTGATCTTTCGCTCGCCGTGGGTTCTGCTCGGCGCCTTCATTGCGTGCGCCAATTCGAGCGCTGCAACACTCATCGTCTCCCAAGCGATTCACATTCCGATTGGGCCAGTGACGGCGAATCTCTCGACCATGGTGTTTGTGATGACACTCTCGCCCATGGTCTTTCTCACATTCAACTGGAAGAGGGTTCGAGAGCAGCAGAAGTCCAGCGGTCGCGCGGCGGTTTGGAGCGCCGTAAAAGAAACCGTTACCCCGTCGTTCTGGAGTGCGGTATGCATGTTGCTGGGTTTCCTTAGTCTCCTGCTGGTCTCTTCAACGCCGATGAAGCACCTCGGCACTGGTGGCGCAGTGGGAGCGGCGATGGCCTTCACTGCTGCCTACACGCTGTATCCCTGGTTTCTCGTTCTGGCCTCGCCACCAAAAGCAAAGCTGCGTTGGACTGAGACCTTTGCCGCGCGGCTGCGATCATTTTTCTCCGTGCGCCACCGCCTGGTTGCGATAGGAGTGATCATCGTGGGCGCAGTTGCTGCGATTGGGGTGTTTCGCCTGAATACTGATCCTCCCTTATTCGCATATTTCAAAAAAGGAAGTGACATTCGCCAGGGACTCGAAGCTGTCGATCGCTCAGGCGGGAGCAGCCCGCTGAAACTCATGGTCGAAGATAAGAGCGGCGCCGCGCTCGACAATACGGACGGCTACAACCACCTCTGGGATCTTCAGAATGCACTGGAGAAGGACCCCGCCGTCGGAAAAGTGATGTCCCTGCCCGTCGTTCTGAGCGAGGTCAGGCGTCACTGGTACACGATGTTCTTAACCACTGGCAAGGAAGTCAGCATTCTGGAAGAACCGAAGCATGGCGCGGTGGCCCGCCAGTTTCTCACGCCTGATCACAAACGAGCTCTCTTTCTGCTGCGCATGCGGGAGACAGTGCGGAGCGCACCGCGCGACCAGGTTATTCACCGCGTGGAAAGGATCGCTGAACGCGAAGGCTTTCGCGTCCTGCTCGTCGGCGGCGAGTACAGCCTGTTGAGTCAGATGGGCCGGCTGATTAATTCGAGCATCATCTCCGGGGTGGGGATATTGATCGGTATTTTCACAGTCATGGGTTACCTCTTCTCGCGATCGCTTCGGGTTGCGTTCGCCATGCTGCTCACCTTATTGGTCATTCCCGTTGTGGTACGAGGATATATTGCTTTTCTGGGAATGCCCCTGGACTTCATAACCTCCTCCGCCGCCAACCTCGATCTCGGCATGGGAGTGGATGCCATGATCTATCTCACCGTATTCGCCAGGCGGGAGAGCGCGAAGCTCCGGTCCTCGGACCTGAGTGTCTGGGAACCGTGGGCGCGGGCGTGCTCGCATCTTTGGCGTCCGATCGGAACTAATTTATTAGTGATCTGCTGCGGATTCGGTATCTTCCTGCTATCGAATTTCCCGCCTACTCAGCGATTTGGATTATTTGTGATGTTTGGCTCTGCCACCGCCGCGATAGCCGCGCTGTTCATGTTTCCCTGGCTGGCAAGCATTCCGCTTGGCCGCAGGAAGCACCACGTCGATCGAGATCAGTTACAAGCTGCGTAACTCTGGAACGCTGCACGCATGGTCACTCACAACTAACGCACGTTCTTTCGTTGCACTTTCGCCACGTTGTGGCGGTCTCGTCCAAGCCATTCGGGCTCGTGTACAACCGATCAATGGCTGCATGAGCCTATGCATTTTTCAGGGAACCTTGGTGGATTTCTGAGCGTAGCTCTTTTGGAACCTTGGGTGAGCCAGGGAAAGGGCCGGACATAGGCTCGAGTCATTCCGCTCGGATTTTCCGCAACTGACTTACAGCAAAGAAGATGATGCAAACCGGCTCGTTGAAGATTTTTCATCTTGTGGCTAATACAGGAGTGCTGCTGCAGTCTTAATAGCGGCAGCTACGCGCCGAGCGCGCGCCAGACTGTTGAGTACAGCACCGAATGCGCCAGTTCTGTTATGCAACATCGGCTCACCAAATTTGGTCCCAGCAGTCCAATTTCGTGGCAGTAGTCATCAATGAGGGCAAGCAATGAACAAGAGGGTACAGCTTTCAGCCATCACGCTGCTGTTGCTCCTGAGCTCCGCGGCATTCGCCGCAGTCGAAGGCAACTTCGATCGCACGCTGAAGGTTTCGGGCCACGTTGATCTCGATGTCACCAGCGGATCAGGAAACATCTACGTGCATCAGGGCGATTCCAGCTCGGTTCTGGTGAAAGGCCACATCAAGGTCAGTGAAGGCATCAGTTCATGGTTCAGCGGAAGCTCGCTTTCTGCCGACGAGAAAGTAAAGCGCATCGAGCAAAACCCGCCGATCGAGCAGAACGGCAACAACATCCGCATCGGCCGCATTCAAGACGAAGCTCTACGCAACAACATCTCCATCAGCTACGACATTACGGTTCCCAAAGACACTTCGGTACAGTCGCATACCGGTTCGGGCGACGAGCGCATTACGGACGTCAGCGGTCCAGTGCGCGCCAATTCCGGATCGGGAAATGTGACCGTGAGCAACGTCGGTAGTGAGGTTCGCGTCGAAGCCGGCTCAGGCGATCTTGACATCAGCAACGTGCAGGGCCGCGCCTATACGCAGACCGGCAGCGGAAATATCAAAGCCATTGGCATCGCCGGCGGATTCGACGCGCGCGCCGGTTCCGGCGACATCACATTCGAGCAGAACGGATCAGGCTCGGTTCGCGCCGAAACCGGATCGGGAAACATCCGCCTGCGCAATGTTTCTGGAGGCTTGGAAGCTGGCGCCGGCAGCGGCGACATCGAAGTCAACGGCAAAATGGCTTCCGATTGGCGGATTCACACCGGTTCGGGAACTGTCGATGTAAAGCTTCCCTCTGATGCCCGTTTCAACATCAACGCTCAGAGCAACTCCGGCGATGTGGAGGTCCACCATCCCGTCACCATGCAAGGCGCAATGAAGCGCAACCATATCGAAGGGACTGTCAACGGCGGCGGGACGCTGCTGGAAATCAATTCCGGATCGGGAAGCATCCGGGTGAACTAACGGCCTCTGTTTGCTGCGTTGGTGGAAGCCCCCGACTTCAAGTCGGGGGAGCGCGGCTTTCAAAGCCGCGCGGAAGAACACGCGATCTAAGATATGGCGCTTTAGCGCTGGCCCGCGCTGGACGCGAGCGCTAAAGCGGCGAAGCTAAATTCGCATTCTTCGTTCGCGATGTTAAAGCGTTCGCTTCCCCCGAGTAGAAGTCGGGGGCCTCCACCGTAACCTTTCGCGCGTCCGTCAGTACTCAATCAGAGGGCTTGAATGCAAAACTTCCTAGGCGATCTTCGTTACACGATCCGCCAATTCCGCATGTCGCCGGTCTTCACCACGGCGGCGGTACTTACGCTCGCGCTGGGCATAGGCGGCACAACAGCAATCTTCACGCTCATTCATGCCGTCATGCTGCGTTCGCTCCCGGTGTCCGATCCGGCGCGACTGTATCGCATCGGCGATGGGGACGATTGCTGTGTGGAAGGCGGTCCGCAGGATCGTTGGGGCATGTTCTCGTATCCGCTTTACGAGCGACTTAAAACCGAGGTGCCCGAGTTTGAGGCGATTACTGCATTCCAGGCCGGCGGTGCGCGGTTCGGCGTCCGCCGTCAGGGAGTGGAAACTGCAGCTCGTCCGTTGCGTTCCGAGTACGTAACAGGAAGTTACTTTTCCACTTTGGGAATTGGAGCATTCGGCGGGCGAGTGTTCACGGAGGATGATGACCGGCCCGGAGCCGCTCCCGTGGTGGTCATCAGCCATCACCTGTGGCAATCGACATACGGCAGCGATCCTTCCATCGTCGGCTCAACATTCATTGTTGAAGGCCATCCGTTTACCGTGATCGGTGTAGCTCCGCCAGGATTTTTCGGCGAGACCCTGCGCAGTGATCCTCCAGATATGTGGGTTCCTCTGCAGCAGGAGCCGTTGCTTGCGGGCGATGGCTCAATCCTGAAGCAGCCCATCAGCGCGTGGTTGCGGGTAATCGGAAGATTGCGGCCGGGCGCGACGATCAATGGCATGGCTCCGCGGCTCACGGGCGTGCTGCGCCAATGGATGCAGCACGATTCCGGCTATCCCGCCAACTGGATGCCAGACATCATTCGCATGCTCCCGAGGCAGACGATTGCTGTCGTCCCAGCCGGCGCGGGCGTCGCTGTAATGAAAGAGGAATACGGGCGCAGTCTGAATATTCTGCTGGCGGTTTGCGGCCTCGTATTGCTGATAGCGTGCGCGAATGTCGCAAATCTGCTTCTTGCGCGGGCGGTGGCGCGGCGCGCGCAAACCGCCGTACGCCTGGCGGTCGGGGCCACACGTCGGCAGATGATTAAGCAAGCGCTGATTGAAAGCGTTTTGCTCGCTCTTATTGGAGGAGTCGCAGGCCTTGTCGTCGCTATGGGAGCTGCGCGGTTGTTGCTCAGACTCGCATTCAGCGACGCGACTTTCCTGCCCATCAGCACACGTCCGTCGCTGATTGTCCTCGGATTTGCCTTCGCCGTCGCTCTGCTCACCGGAATTATTTTCGGCGCCGCGCCGGCATGGTTTGCCACCAGAACCGATCCCGCAGAGGCTCTGCGCGGTTCGAATCGCAGTACGAGCGATCACTCTTCCCTGGCGCGCAAGGCTTTGTTGATCGTGCAGGCCACGCTTTCGGTTGTCCTCGTTGCCGGCGCCACCATGCTTGCACGCAGTTTGAACAAGCTCGAACATCAGGACTTCGGGTTCCAGATTGCAAACCGAGTCGAGGTATCGCTCAATCGTCCGCCCGCAACCTACACGCTTCCCAAACTGCAGGCGCTGTATCGCGAGCTTGAAACTCGGCTGAATGGTCTGCCCGGAGTGCAAGGCTCCGGCCTGGCGCTCTATAACCCGCTCACCGACAACTGGGGCGAGCTGGTGCTGGTGGAGGGACATCCCGCTCCGAAGCTGAACGAAGAAGCAGGCGCTTCATGGGACCGCGTGAGCGCCGACTACATGCAGAACCTTGGCATGACACTCGTCCGAGGTCGGCTGTTTACTGCGGCAGACAACGAGACCACCGCTCCCGTGGCGGTTGTGAACGAGGCTTTTGTAAAACGCTTTTTTAAAGACAAAAACGAAGATCCCATTGACCATCACTTCGGTCTGGATATGCCGGAGAACGTCGGGACGTTTCGCATCGTTGGCATCGTTCACGACGCCCGCTTTGCTGGTTGGGGATTCAATCGGCCGGCGCGACCGATGTTCTACGTTCCCCTGGCGCAGAATGTCGATTACAAAGATCCGCTAATGAGGCGGCTTGAATTGCAATCGCACTTCATTGGCGGCATCCTGCTGAACACCAATCAATCGCCCGCGGCCTTGGAGCCACTGCTCACCCGCACTCTCGCCGATATCGATCCCAATCTGACGATCAACAGCGTGCGCTCCATGCAGCAGGAGGTAGATCTTACGTTCGATCAGGAGCGAGCAACAGCAAGTCTCGCCGGACTATTCGGAATCGTTGCTCTGCTGCTCGCGGCTGTTGGCCTCTATGGCGTAACCGCTTACACCGTGGCGCAGCGTACGAACGAGATCGGAGTGCGCATGGCCCTTGGCGCAGATCGCGCTAAAGTCGTCGAGCTTGTATTGCGCGGAGCTTTCAAACGCGTGCTGGTGGGGCTAATCATCGGCTTGCCGCTAGCTGTCGGAGCAGGCAAGCTGATCTCTGCCCAACTGTATGGAGTTTCATTTTGGGACCCACTGGCTTTGGGAGTCGCAGCGAGCGCGCTGGCAGTCTGCGCTTTCTTCGCGGCGATCATTCCTGCAGGACGCGCTGCATCGATTTCGCCGATGAAAGCGCTGAGAACGGAATAGACGAGGGCATCGATCAGCTAAACGCACGCGATCTCCGAAAGACGAAAAGCGAGGGCTGCCCTGAGCTGTTTTCAAAGACATAAGAAAAATCAATTGGACTCCGCCCTGGATCGTTCATAAACTGGCGTGCGCCTGAGCCGCGATTCCTCCATCGTTGCATCATTCCCATTTCAGGAGTACACGCGTCTCAGCGTTCTTGTATGAAGCTCGCAGGATTCCTGCTCCTCTTCTCCGGGTGGATCGTCGCGTTAGCGGCCGTAGCGCTGCTGATCGGTGGCACTCGACCCGCATTTTTTCTCGCTGGGATCGCCATCGAGGCGCTCGGACTGGGGCTGGCGATTCATTCTCACCGATCGATGAGGAGTGAGCGAGGGTGACGTCCTCAAACGCCTTGGTGGACACTCGATCGCTTTGCATCCTTCTCATCATTGTGAGTCCGCTCAGTGTTGCAGGGCTTGCGCTTCTCAACACCGGCCTCACTCGTTCCCGCAGCGCCGCACACACAATCACAGCCTCCCTGTGCATCTTTTCGGTTGCGGCGATCAGCTATGCCGCTGTCGGCTTCGCATTTCAAGGCGCTGCAGGCGGCCTGCAGCACGTACTCATAGTCGCAGGAAAGCCGTGGGGATGGCTCGCGACCGGCTCGGTGTTTCTGCGCAGCGTCCGCTTTGACGCTTCCCCATCTGGTCTCATTGCACTGCTCCAGATGAGCAGCGTTGGCCTCGCAGCCGCAGTCGCGCTGGGCGCGGGCGCCGATCGGTGGAGATTGAGTGCATGCGCCGCTTCGACAGCATTGCTGGCGGCATGGACCTATCCCCTGTTCGCGCACTGGGCCTGGGCCGGAGGATGGCTAGCCAGTCTTGGAGCGAATTATGGAATCGGCGCCGGCTTCCTCGATGCCGGTGGATCGAGTTGCATTCAGGCGCTCGGCGGTTTGAACGCTCTCGCCATAGCATGGATTCTGGGACCCCGACGAGGAAAATACTCCCAGAATGGGATGCCGGCAGCGCTGCCGGGTCACAACGTCGTGTTTGCGATATTCGGCTGCTTGCTGGCAATGATCGGCTGGATTGCGCTGAATGCCGCCAGCGCCATTGTGTTCTATCAGGTCGATACCGCGCGAATCGCGTTGGTCGCCATCAACACCATTCTGACCTGTGCGGCCTCAGGTCTGATGACTGCTCTGGTTACAAACGCGCGTCTCGGCAAGCCTGACTCGTCGTTGATTGCGAACGGATGGATGGGAGGTCTGGCTGCTGGAAGTGCTGCGTGCGCCTTCGTTTCACCATTCTCCGCGATCGTGATCGGAATTGTTGCCGGCACTCTGGTTCCGCTTGCAGTCGAACTCTTCGAAGCAAAATTCAGAGTCGATGATCCGGGAGGAGCGATCCCCTCGCATGGCGTCGTCGGACTCTGGGGAGTTCTTGCTGTTGGTCTGTTCCCAAATTGGACTTCTAGCGCCCCGCATCCGGGCCAACTCCTTGCGCAGGCGATCGGTCTCGCTACCCTAATTGGCTGCGTTCTTCCCATGACGTACGCATTGAATTGGCTGTTGAATCTGGTACTGCCGCAACGCGTAGCGCGTGAAGGCGAATGGCAGGGAATGGACCTGCACGAACTGGGCGGGGGCGCCTATCCGGAGTTTGTAACCCGGGGCGACGATCGGTGAAATCCGCTTGCCCGCGGGAAGAGCGAACACGAAGGTCGCGAAGGCAACAGAGGAGGTCACGAAGAATTTCTTTGTGACCTCTTGGGTTTACCTCCGTGACCTTCGTGTTCGCTCTTCCCAGGTTAACTGTGTTTCGCAACGAGCAGCAATAGACCGAAGATGATCAGCGGAATGAGTGCTAGTCCCACGTAGAACAACGCCCGTCGCACCCACGGCGTGCTGCGCTTGCGCCAATCGCGCAGTTCGGCGCGATCGGCGACTCCGACCTGATCTAGATGCTTCAGGTCCCACGCCATCTCCCTCGCAGCTCCGTAGCGGTTCTTCGGATCGCGTTCGAGCGCGCGATAAATCACTTCCTGCAGTTGCTCGGAGATTGCAGGATTAATCTCGCGCGGTGGAACGGGGTTGTTGAGCAGCCTGTCGTTCATGATGGCAAACGGATTGTTTCCCGAGAAGGGAACCTTGCCCGTAACCATCTCATACAGCATCACGCCGAGAGCATAGATATCGGAGCGTCCATCGCCGCGCTTCCCTTTCACCTGTTCGGGGGATATGTAGTCCGGCGTTCCCATGGTTTGCGAGAACTTGGCGAACGTAATCCGTCTGGCGCTCTGGTTCGACGCAATGCCGAAATCGATGAGCTTGATGTTGTCGTTCGCGTCCACCATGATGTTCTCCGGCTTGAGGTCGCGATGGACAACGCCGTGCTGATGGATGTACTCGAGCGCCTCGGCAATCCCCGTGGCGATGCGGATTGCGCGATCGATCGGCAATGGCCGCTGTTCATTGAGGACGGTACGGAGCAGGCGGCCATCCACCCACTCCATCACCATGTAGAACTGGCTGCGATGATTGTCGGAGAAGACCTTCACCACTCCCGGATGATCGAGCTTGCGCCCGATTTCGTCTTCGCGGCGAAAGCGCTCGAAGAGAACAACGTCGCTTTCCATTTCGGGATGCGGTACTTTGATCGCCACGATCTTTCCATCACGGATGTCAGTGGCTCGAAAGATTGAGGCCATGCCGCTGCGCGCGACTACACCTTCGATTCGGTAATCGTCGAGTTGATCGCCGGCGTGAAGAGCAATCATTCGGACAGCGATCTCCTATCTGGTCGGCAAACCAGATGCTGCCGAGAATGGCTTAAAAATCGAGAAATCGATGATTGCACTCTGTGATTATGCACAAATGCAGATAAGGAAAGAATAAGGACCAAGTGACCGTTGAGGAGCATCTCACCCGAGCTTGTAGGGCCGTCCGCGATACATTCCGGTCCGCTCGACGGCGCGAACTCTCAAGAGCTGAACACTCACGTTGTCGCTTCCATCAAGCTGATTCGCCATTTTGACGAGCTCCTTGGCAGCAACGTTCAAGTCCAGATGGGCGCTGACAATCAACTCGATTTCCTTTTCGGGAACTGCCCCATGCAGACCGTCGGAGCAGAGCATCAACACGTCTCCCGGAGAGAGCTGATGCTCGCTTACATCGACGGCCACGAACAGATCACTGCCAAGAGATCGGCTCAGCATGTGGCGCATGGGCGATTCAGCCGCTTCGCGCTTGGATAGCAGCCCAAGCCGTATCTGCTCATTGGCCATGGTGTGGTCGCGCGTAAGCACTTCGGCATGGCCACGGCGAATGAGGTAACAACGGGAATCGCCAACGTGGCAGACAACTGCGCGATCCGAGCGGATGGCGCACGCAACCATGGTAGTTGCCATTCCGGGACCATCCTTTCGAGTTGCCGAAGCTGCATCAAGCACGCGCGCGTTGGCGTTCTGGAGTAACTTCGGCAGCAGCGATCGATGCACTTCGTATTCGCGTGCGGCGCGAAACCCGTTGCAGACGCTCTCGACCGCCAATCGGGAAGCGATCTCGCCTCCGGCGTGTCCGCCCACGCCGTCTGCCAAAGCAAAGAGCCAGCCGTGCGACTCTGCTTGCTCGCCCGATTTGGGAACCACAGCGTCGAGGCAGTCCTCATTATTGCTGCGAATGCGTCCCGGATCAGTGAGTTGCGCGAATTCGATTTCCAACATGGAAAACGTGGAGCCGGCCGCCCTCGGCCGGGTTTTCGTTAAAGATACCGAAACTCTCGTTCAGCATAAGCTCGCAGTGGAAAACCTTACTTGCGCTAACACGTGCCCGATTGCCACTAAACACCCGGCCGAGGGCGGCTGGCTCCACGTCCCATCAGCGCCATCGTGTAACAAAAAAAGTCGGGCAGACTCGCGCCTGCCCGAGATTCGAGACCTCGAAGGAGAAAGGCTCACACAATGGCAGCTCGACTCGCGACCAGCGTGGTGCGTCCGCTGCGGCGGCTGGCTCGTGTGAAATAAATGCCCCCGTAGATTGCCCAGACCAGCGCAATCCCGAGCGCTAGCAGCGGTTCCATTTTGGTTCCATAACCCATGAATGGACCGATCAGGTAAAAGGCCATGCAGGCGACATTCGCCAACAGTCCGAACACGGGAATCAGCGCGTGCTTCACAAACTTAAATTTGGGATGCCTGTGGTATGCAACGAGGCACGTAACGCAGCTCAGGGCATACAGCAGGAACGTCCCAAAATTCGAGGCGAGCGTGACAGTCAGCAGCGAGTTTGGAAGCGCGGCCATTTTGTCGTGTGTCGTGTAACCGAAGCTCGACCAGAAGCCGTGAGGGAGCGCCTGGATCGCGGCGTCCGTGGGTGCGCCAGCATCGCCGAACGCCGTGACAACGCCGATGCAGCCGACAACAGCGGAGATGATGGCCAGCGCCCAAATCGCACGGTGCGGCGTCAGGTTCTTCGAATGCAACATGCCGAAGTGCTCGGGAGCTTCCTGGTCTTTACCCATCGCATACGTAACGCGCGCGCCTGTGTTCATGCAGGAGAGCGTTGTGCCGATGAGCGCCAGGAATACCGTAAAAGCTTCTGCGAGCATGAAGATTCGACCGCGCCCCGGCCCGAGCAGAGCATCGCCGACCAGAGTCATCATGTCGCCGAGGGGAGCCGCCGAACCTGCCGCGTTCTGCATGGTGTACCCGCTATTCAGGAAGTAGTTTGCTGCAAAATATTCAAACAAGTAGCAGAACATTCCCTGGACCAACAGCGAGACGATTACCGCAATGGGAACATCCCGTTTTGGATTCTTAGCTTCGCCGCCCATGGCCGTGACCGACTCAAAGCCGACAAGAATCAGAATGGCCACCGTAGCCTGGATGAAAACCCAAGCCCAATTGTGGGCTTTAATCACCGAGCTGGCGGTCGGATGCGTAAGAAAGTTTCCGCTGGCGTCCCGCTCTGGATAGCTGACGCGATAAGGCACCGGCTTGCCACTCGCATCGAGTTTCGGCTGCGGGATGCCGCTGGAATCACGAACGATGGTTTCAGTCTCTTGACCATTGGCGACTGTCTTTGTGGTGGCAAACTCGTACGAGTACACCGATCCCGACGTGGAATCAAACTGGAATGCAGTGCTGCCCGGCGGATGATTGAGTCGGTATCCAAGAGCCAGAACAGAGAACAGCACCAGCGCGGAGATCTGGATCACGTTGATCGCGATATTCACGGCTGTCGATCCATTTACGCCGCGATAGGCGATGTAAGCGACGATGAACGAGAACACGATTGACACCGCCATCATGAACGCCGGTCCTGGATTCGAGGCGCTCATGAAACTCGGCCAGAGAGTACCCACGAGATACCCGCACAGGATGCCCATCACGCCAACCATCACGCCGGGATAAATCCAGTAATACAGGTGCGACGCCCAACCCACGATGAACTTGGAAAGTCGAGCATAGCGCCAGACCTTGTCGTGATTGAGGAACGATTGTTCAGCAAAGTAGTAAGAACTTCCCGTTCCGGGATAGAGCTTTGCCATTTCGGCGTAACAAACCGCGGTCGCCAAGCAGAGTACCAGTGCGAGCAGAATGCCCATCCACATCGCGGGAGCAGTCACGCCGGTGGTCGCCTGGATGTAGAACGTGAGCCAGAGAAACGCGCCGGGAGCGATGAGCGCCATTGCATTCATCGTGAGTCCGGTAAGCCCTAATGTGGGTTTCATTTCCACTGCGGTGTTTTCCGCCATGAATCATCTCCTCGAATGCTGTGATTGCTAGCTCCCGGCCATGAACTGGCAGCAGATACACGGGCAGCTAGTTCGGACGTCCAGAAGCGCAAGAGCGTTCCGGATGACCGATTTGGGAATACAGGTTTTACGGGAGCGGCACGGCGTCGTGCCTGGGAGACACGCCTCTCTCGGCATCGAAAGAGGGAACAACTTCGTCCTGACAGTTTGGATTCTGCTGTCAGGTATCCACTAAGTCAAATTCAAAGTTCTTATCGCAGAGATTGGAGATGTTTCTTGCAGAGTCTAGAGGAACAATGCAGCTCAGATAAGTTTGGTCAGAGTGGCTGGACTCCGCTTCTTAAACGTGTTTTCGAGCGCGGTCTGACATTAGAAGGCATCGTATCGAAGAGCCGTTCTGAACGCTCGAATACCACATCTAAGGTTTGACTGAAGCTTTTGTCCCGACTTTTTCATCAGCTCACGATTCTGTACCCTCCCGCCGCCTAAAACGGGCATCACAGGACAGACCGGCCGGACTGCCCGAAGGGAGAGTACAAGTCATGAAGAGCTTTACCGCCTCGATTATTTTTTGCATGCTCGTCGCACTGGGTGCATTCGCATACCAAGGCTCCGCCCAACAACCGTCGCAAATGCCGCAATCACCGGGAGCAACAAGCCAGAATCCGCAGCATCCGGGAGCTACACCGCCGTACGTACCGCCGCAATCCCAATCTGGAACTGTCTCAAATCCCGGGACGCAGAACCCGCAGACAGAGCCCTCGCAGCCACCGGCGATGCATTCCGGGACTCCGGGCATCGACGATCAGGTGAGCGCGTTGACTTCGGCTCTTAACCTCTCCGCCGATCAGCAGGCGAAGGTCCGGACCATTTTGGAAGATCAGCATCAACAGGCAGTAGGCGTCGTGAATGATAGTTCACTTTCCCGCGATGCGAAGGTGCAGAAGATCCACATGCTGCGACAGTCCACCATCGACAAAGTCCGCGGCACCTTGACCAGCGACGATCAGAAGAGCAAGTTCGACACCATGGTCCAGGCGCAGAACGAGCGCCTTCGCGAAAGAGAACAGCAGCAGCCACAACAGCCACAGCAGCAAAACAACACTCCTACGCCGAGATAGGGATGATGATTGCTCCGTGCATGAACACGGTTAACTGAGATTGGAATCACAGGCGCATTCACCGCGAATAAAATGGCCCTCCATAGAGGGCCATTTCATTTCGGGAATCTTTGAATTGATTACTGGGACACGCCGACCGCAGTGGTCTCGCCTGTCTTCTCTTCCGGATTCTTTGCCATGAAGAAGCTGTGATCGTAGAGGCCGCGATACATGCGGCCGGCGATCTCGGCTGCCTTGGGACCGTAAGTTGGACGACCCCCTTCGAGGAAGACTACGGTTACAATTCGTCCGTAACTGGTGTTTGCATATGAAGCAAACCAGCCATATCGCGTTCCCGAATTGGAACACGTGCCGGTCTTACCGAGGATCTGCTCCTCGGAGAAGTTGATCCGCAGCGGACGCGCAGTTCCATATTGGACCGCGCCGGCCATGCCGTCGCTCATCTCAGGAAGATACTTCGCGATCTCAAGGGTGCGTTTCACTTTGGGCTGGAAGTTCAGAACTTCTTCCGGAGTGGTGGGATGCTGCAGGTAATAAAGAGTGCCGCCATTCGCCATTGCGGAGACAAGCGCACCGAGCTGCAGCGGGGTCATCGAGATGCTGTCGCCGAAGGAGCACATTCGGCCGATGCCTCCCAATTTGGCATCGAGTTCCTCATCCGGATAAACGCCAAGGTGCTCGCCTTCGATGTTGTAGCCCGCCAACTCGCCGAGGCCAAACTCAGTCGCATAGCGATGCATGCGTTCAAAGCCGAGACTGCGACCGAGCGCAGCGAAGTAGGCATTGTTCGACTTCGCCAGCGCCTCGGTGAGCGTCATATAGTGGTGCGGCGAGATCTTCACCGGAGTAGTGCGGGTGATGATGCCTTCGCTGAGCGCGGCGAGTCCCACGGCGAGCTTAATGGTCGAGCACGGAGTCGCGCCTTCCGAGAGCGCCAGCTTTTGGTTGACCATCGCAAGAATGCGTCCACTGGTCGGATCAATTGCCAGCACGGTGCCATTCATGTTGCCGAGCGCATCGATGGCAGCCTGGCGAACGACCGGATCTTCACCGGCAGTGATGTCTCCGGCAGTCTGGTCGGTAGTGACAAAGGAGTTCGCGGTGAAGTGTTCGTAATAACGATGGCGGCGATGCCGCCGACTGTACGAGACACGCCGACTGTGGCGCAGCCGACTCATTTTGGCCGATGCATGGCGCGACTCGCTCACCCTACGGTTAGTTTTCTTGGTGGCCGAGCTTCCCGGAGTGGAAATCTTGGCGGCAAACGACGTACCCGCGAATACGAAAAAAGCAATCAGTGCAGGAAGATAGCGATAGACCTGGCTCTTCTTCATCATCCCTCGAACCCGGAGCTGGTTCACTCCGGCGCCGGAAGCAGTGAGGACGGTTTTTCCACCGCCTTTCTGCTTGGTTCTATTGGCTTTGCCGATACTAAGTGAGCTCCTGCTCAATTGCAAGCTCAATTGGCATTCGGCGTTCTCAAATCTATAAACCCGCTCTGGACTGAGATGCTGCGGGATTGTGCTCAGGTTTTGCGCCTGGACCATTCGAGTATGCCCAAGTATTTTCTGCAACTTACGATTCATGTTCAGCCGCACAAACAAAACACGACACGGATCGCACGGACGCTTCGCGCACGGATTGCAAGGATTTTTGTTTTCGGTGCAGCAAGACATCTTCTTCATCTTCGTGAACCCATCTGCATTGCACTGGAAACAGTGCAAGTTGGCAGTCTTTTACCACGTGAGTCGGATCAAGGCCAGGGATTCTCGCGGTAGCTGAAGATCGAGGCTTGTGGCTCCTTCTTTCAACGACACCCAATGGGGCGAGTCGAACTGTTGCAGTTTGCCAGCCTGTTCCAGCACCGCGTGCTGCTCCGCGGTTGGCTGTTGCGGAGAGCCCATGCGCTTCCATGCGGTCCAGGCATTGCTGTGGGTGTCGTCGATCCGATATTGCCGTAGAAGGGCACGCTCGACCTTTGCCGGTAAACCGCCGAGGTCGAGTTGCACTTTAGTCGGCGCCACAGAGACTTCGTCGTCGTGATAGTTCCAAATCAGGACCGAGAGTTCGTGCTCGCCGGCGACGGCCAGCGCATCTACGTCCGACTCCGTGCGGACGCCGCTGGTAAGAATTGTGTCCAGGGACACGCGCATGTTGCTTTCGGCTTCGATGCGTTCCCCTGTCATCAGGCCCAACATGCGAAAGAAGTTCAGAACTGGTTTGTCGATGCCGTTGGTGGCGAGGGTTCGAAAGCCGTCGAAGTATGGCTGGTCTTCGAACTCGAATGCCCAGGTGAGCATTCCCGCTATGTTCGTCTTCTCGCGGGCGGCGAGATCGAGGATATTTTTGGTCATCACCGCCGTGTAGGTCGGATAGAGAGTTCCATTTCGGTACGCATTCGGGGGATAAACTCGCGCCGAGCACGCCGCGCATCCTTCGGGATCGGATTCACTCAACACAATCGGCAGATTTTGGAATTTCGCGAACGAGTGAACGATCTGAAATCCGGCATCGACATCGCGCGTCTGCTGAGCCATGCCCATGCGCACATGTCCATCGACTACCGATGGGTGGCCCTTCGCGTGATAAGTAATGAAGTCCAGGGGAGCCCCAGTCTGGCTAGTCGCATAGTTGCGGCCGCTCTCGCAGTGCTCGAGAAAGTGCCGCAGAAATGCAGCGGCGCGAGGGCTCGACGGGCCGGTAACTGCCGGTCCTCCGATCCGAGCGGACGGCAATGCCCGCTTCAATCCTGCTGCCGTGTAGTCGTAAAGCTTTTCGTAGTCATCGACTGTGCCATGCCAGTAGAAAATGTCGGGCTCGTTCCACACCTCCCAGTACCATGACTCGACTTGCGCCTGCCCGTACTTCTCTACGCTGTGGCGCACCCATTGGTAAACCAGCTCTTCCCACTTGTTGTAGTCGCGCGGTGGATACGACCATCCACTGGCGTAGTCCCGATTCGGAGCGCCGGGAATCCAGGTTGGTTTATACGGATCGGGATGAGAAGAAAGCGCCTGCGGCATGAAACCGATCTCGACGAAGGGCTTGGCACCGCTGCTCAGATAGGTATCGAAGATGCGATCGACGATTGTCCAGTCGTAGATTGGACGACCATCTCCCGTTTCGGTATAGGCGTTCGTTGATCCCCACTTCAGCCCGCCAGTGCCATCGCCGGTTGCGAGCAGAAAGTGCGTCCGGATATTAACGGGAGCACTGCTTAAGTCGGCCAGCTCGCGAATCAGTTTTTTGCCGTTCGCTGTGTAGGTATAGTTCGCCTCGTCGTAGCCGAAGTACGCATAAATCGGCTGAAAGGGTGCGAGTTTATGCGCAGCGTTCACGCGGATTGTCGCCGACGGCTGTCCGAAGGCGGAACAAACGATCGCAAATATGGCAGCCAGCAGTCGAATGGGAGCGCTAGATAGAATCTTCAGCTCCGGTCTGCCAAATCCCTTATTTGATCCGACAAGGCTCTCAACAACATCGATAAGCGGCTTTTTCATCAGCAACATACAAGAACCATCCGAGATACTCTTGTTTTCGCTCACCCAGAAATTTCCTATTCTCTAATCCTGCTTTTCCACAAGGGTAACCCTGACATTTCGACAGGGTTACCCTGCCTTTTCCTCAGGGTAACCCTGCGTTTTCCTCAGGGTTACGCAGGGACGGATGGGTTGCGGGAGCGGCCACATGGTACCGAGCCGGGCTGAAACATACCGTCGAAAAAGAGTTGCTATTCCGTTTCCCACTCGCGACGGGAATCTCCGTGGGGATAACACGAAACCTGTGAGGTAGAACGTCTCGGTTTCAAGTGCCATATTTCGGTGCTATCCCGAAGTTGGGCGAAAGTCAAGCGAAAATTATCAGCCGTTGTGAGCACGTGCACTGCCAAAATTGGGTATCACGGCGGGCGACAGACCCAAGGTTGAGTTCCAGATTGAACACGGAGATACGACACTGACGAACTACAACTATCTTGAGCCGCTCCTGCTTGGTGCCTCAGTATCCTCCGTGACCTCCGCGTTCAATCTCAAGGTTCGGGAGTTTCGAGAACCTGTGGGCCACCGTACCTGTGCAGGTTGCCAGTGCGGTTTGCTCCTGTGAGTAAAAGTGTGTTACAAGCCGAGCATGCGCAATTGGGTGCGCGAACGAATGCGCCGCAGAGGCAAACGAGTCAAGAACGAGTCCGAATCTACGGGTAGAGTCGGCCAGGAGAAGCCGCCAATCGGTGCTGGCCAGCCTGCACCGCTGCAACCTTCTTATTACATGCGAGACGAGCCCGTCAGGAATGAGCCTGAACCCGCACGCGCTGCCGAGCAGCCAACTGCATCCATGACACAACGGATGCAGGTCGTCACGCAGCCCGAATCTCCGTCAATGCCGCCGTCAGACTCCGACGCGATCCTTCGCCAGCCCGCCACGCCGCAGCCTACACAAGGCACGACGCAAGAGAAGCGCCCGCCGCGGGGAGTAGTCGTTCTGGCCATAGGACTTCCCGGTTCGGGAAAAACCACATGGTTCAAACGCCGCGGTGTAACTCCTCTTTCCAGCGACCTGCTGCGAACCATCTTGTTCGACGACATCACCGAACAGCGCTATCAAGGCCTGGTCTTCTCAACGTTGCGTTCACTGCTGCGAGCGCGTCTGATAGCAAAGATGCCATGGAACTACGTGGATGCGACCAACCTTTCCCCCCACGAACGCCGCCAATGGATCAAGATGGCGCGCAGCTTCGGCTATGAAGTGCAGGCCCTGTTCTTCGACGTGCCGCTCGAAGTCTGTCTGGAACGCAATCGCCGCCGCGAGCGGACCGTGCAGGAAGATGTAATGCGCCGCATGGCAGAGAAGCTTCGTCCGCCTTCTTTCAAGGAAGGGTTCTCGAAGATTGTGGTGGTGCGCGTGAAGAAGTCGGAGGGAGAAGCGGAGGAAGGCCAGCGGGTGCAGTAGAAGCTCTGTTCCGTGCCTCGTCTTCTACTTCCCTGCACTCACCGGCGGCGCCGGGTACTCCGGTAGCTTCTCGTTATTCGTGTTGGCTCGCTTCACCTGAAGCTCGTCGAAGAGGATCGACGGATTCACGATGCTGTGCGGGATGTTGAGCACGAGATTCAGGACACTGACATCGTTGCCGGCTGCGACCACATCATTTCGCACTGCGCGCAAGTCGAGATCCCCAAAGACCGCGCCGCGAACGAGTTCCTGGTGTCCATCCTTCACATAGATTTTGTAGAGCAGGCGTGGCGTCATGCGCGGTCCGAGCGTTTCGACGTAGTAGCCATAGGGCAGCTCGCGCTGTTGGCAGATTTCAATCAGCTTCTTTTTGAGATCGTCGGGCGAAACCGCTTCTGAAGAGCTCACGATCAGGTTTCCCAAACTGGGACCCGGAGAGTTGGCCGGAACTCTTGCGCGTCCGTGTCCGTTGGAAGTCGGAAAGTCGCGGATCGGTTCACGGCCAAGGACGTAATTCATCAATTTTCCGTTTTCGACGACATCCACTTTGCTCGCCTTCACGCCTTCATCATCCACTTCGTAATGTCCAAGCAGTGAATGGCCGGCGATCGATGAGACAGTTGGATCGTCCACTACAGAGATGAAGTCAGGAAGGACACGCGTTTTGTAGCTGGTGCCCCAGGCTCCGCGCGTACGCGCCGGCTGCCCTAGTTGCGGCTTCAGGCCGAGGACGTTTTCTCCGACATAGGCGGCAAAAACTTCGGAAGCAGCGTCGGCGGAAAACAATACAGGACCGCGATATTCCTCATCGACCACCGGCGCATCGCGCAGTTGCTTGAGTGTCGCGAGCAGCTCTTGTGCTTTCGCGACATACTCGCGCTCGGATGGCGTCTCCTTGAGGTCCGCGACCGTGTACTGATGCGAGCGATCGAGGCGCATTCCATCCTTCGCCTGCGTCACGAGTCCGAGGTATGCAGAGTAGATGTTGTAGCCGCTGCGAACGACAGAGCCTTCGGAGTTCATGAAGTACTTCGTGATCGCCTCAAAGTGGACCTGCGCGTCGATGCCTTCGATCTGTGGATCGCTTGTGTAGATGGCCGAGGCTTTCTCGATCATTCGCAGCCAGGGCCGCTCATCTACGTCGAGTTTTGCCGGCTGTGCGATCGACTGCACGGGATCGGCATGGGAGAAGTCATCGACTGGCTGCTCGATGTTTAGTTGTTTAAGCGCCGCTTGCTTTGCGGTAAGCGCCTCCGCCGCCGCTTTGTAAGCTTTATCGGTGCCGAGCCAGATTTGATGACGCATCGAGATCAGGTCGTCGTCGAGCGGCATGTACTCGGTTGTGCCCTCACCGTTGCGGTAGAAGCTGTCCTGCTTGTAATCGCCCACCCGCACGGTCACGCGAAGAAATCGAGCGTGAGTGCGATTGTTGCTTCGCAGCGCGCCGAAAGCCGCTTCGGCCGTCAGGTCATTCATATCGGTGACCCGATAGTCGATATAAAAGGGCGTGGGCAATTGCTCAAGCTTCAGATTCGCCTTGGAGCGTTCCATTTCGGTACGCATGGCTTCGAGCACGGGATCGTTTGCCACATCGTTTTTGTCCGCGCCAAGAAGTGCAGGCACAAGCAGCAGCATGAGGAGGATCAGGCAAAATAGACGCTTCGTCATTGCTTGCCTCCTTTATCTGCGGAGTTTTCAAAACCTGGAGGAGGCAGGATGGGAGGACGGTCGAGCGAGTGCTTTCGCTTCTGCACCTCAATCTCCGAGAAAAGGATCGAAGGAGCCACTGCGGCCACCGGCACGCTGCCGGACTCCGCGCCGCAGATTCCGTTGAATACAGCTTCCTTGTCGCCCGTGAGTACGATGCGATTCATGGCGGCCAGCGGGGTGCCCACGATGTCCACGCCGCGCACAAGCTCATCCGGGCGGCCGTCCGGATACACGCGATATACCATAATGGGAATCACTTCAAAAGCCTGAGGAGCTTCACGTTGCGTGAGAGTGAACCCTCCGGCAACGTCGTCGAAGTAGAGGCCATAGGGCTTGCTTTGCTTCTTTACTTCCTCGATCAATTTCTGTCGCATTTCCGAATCGGGAACGGTGCGCGACGAGGTCACGATCAAATTTCCCTGACGCCCCGTCGGCATGAATCCGGCCTGCGCGCGACCGTGCCCGTTCGAAGTGCTGAATCCCTGGATGGGCATGCGCGACATCAGGAACGTTTTCAGAATTCCGTTCTTGATTACCTCGACCGGTTTGGCGGGAACGCCTTCGGCGTCGTACTCATACCAGCCACTCAAATCGCTGCCGCCCAGGCTATGCCGCGTGGGATCGTCGGTGACGGTGAGGAACTCGGGGAGAACCTGCTCGTTTATCTTCTTGGTGAAAGTTTGGCCTTCACGCTCTCCGCGCTGGCGCTGAGCTTCGAGGCGGTGGCCCAGCACTTCATGAAAGAAGACGGCGGAAGCGCGGCCGGAAAGCAATGCGGGCCCGTCGAATGGCTCCGCGACTGGCGCTTCCCGCAAAGCCTTCAGGTCCGTCGCCATTTTCTGGACGCGAGCGCCAATTTCCGCCTGCGAAGGCAGGTGATCGAGGCTCTGATTCTGAAAGGTCTCGACGCGCATGAGATCCATGCCGTCATCGGCCCGAGTTTGCCCTTCAATCACGAGTCTGACGACGGCGCTCGGCGTTACCAGCTTCGTTCCCTCGGTTGATACAAAGTAGGAGCGCGAGTTAACGGAGGTCAGCAGGGCAGCCGAGGAGTAAACATAGGGATAAGACTTAAGTCCGGCTGAATAACTCCGCACCAGTTTCTCGAGAGTGGATTGCTCTGGTCCGGGAGCCAACTGCGCATATTCGGTGCGACTCTGCGGAGATTCCTTCGAAAAGTCCGCCGACGTATCTTCTTCCTTCGCGTTGACCTGCGTTTTGGTCTTGATGTTGAGGTACGCCTGCTGCGCTTTGCGGTATTCGGTGAACGTGAGCTGCCAGAGGACGTGGGCAATAGCATCCGCGTCGTCTTCGATCGGGAGTGCTCCGGAGGTGATCGCCGAAGCGCGGCTGTCGCCATGCGAGTTGTCGAGCTCGGGCGTTCCAACACGCATTACGACATCGATTGCCCTGCGCCGATAGTGCCCGGAATTGACAAGCGTTCCCAGAGTGCCAACTGCCGCCTCCGAGTTGTCGTCATGCACCGTATAACTGATGTAGTACGGCGCAGGGTCAAGCTTGCCAAGTTCCTTCTGCGCACGCGTCAACTCCTGCTGCATCGTGCGCAGAAGAAGATCCTCACGCGCGGTTTGCGCAACCGCTGACTGTGCCGATATCAAAATGCAATAAGTTCCAAGAATGAAGAATTGGAGCCGAATCATGATGAAGAAATTGAGTATCCGCTGCTGGGCAAGATTATCAAATCCACAATGAACGGAAGGAAAAACAATGGCTGCAGGTGCCGCTCAATAACCAATGGGCCGAGTGCATGCGATTTGACCGCCTAAACCGCGCATCATAGAATCGTTGAGTAACTCCGGATTGTGCGCCGTCCGGCGCGCATCATCAGAACTGCCCCCTCGTTCAACGGCAGGACAGCTGACTCTGGATCAGCATATCGGGGTTCGAATCCCTGGGGGGCAGCCACTTTCAGAATCAGAGCTCGCAGGTGCTGACTTCCTCAAAATAGCAAGTGCCAACACTTGCTTCACTAACAAGCCGAAATAGCGGAATCAAGCAGACCAATTAGGCGCTGGCTGATTGCCTTCTGTTTCGCGAAGCGGCTTGAATCTTTGCCAGCAGAACCTCCGGGAATACCGGCTTTGCCAAACATTCAATTCGGAAGCCTTGCCGTCTTGCCTCTGAAAGCAACGGGGCGGTATCTACGTGGCCTGAAAACAGAATGATCTGACAACTGGGAACCTCACGAGTGACCTGTTGGGCGAGTTCGATTCCGTTAATTCCAGGCATGTTCACATCAGAGAGCAGCATATCCGCACAGTGATGTTTGCAGAGCATCATGGCTCCCTCTGCTTCATATGCGGCAAATGCACGGTAGCCAGCCGCTCTGAGAATTTGGCAGAGCGTATTCGTAATAAGAGGTTCGTCATCTACGACGACGATTTTGAATGTATCCATGGGGATCGTCCTAGGCGGCAGTCGCGTTCGAGCCGTGTTTTCTTACGATCTGCACTACTCTCTTCTTACGATTTAGCCGAACGTACATGTGCTCAGAACATGACGAGCAAAGCCAGACCACCTTTTGCTTCGCATGTTCCGGCAAGTTCCATTCCATTGCTTCCGAAATTGGGAAGACGAAGAGACGACCGGAGCCGAACCTTTGAAAAGGAGTCTTGCAGTGCGGATTCGCGCATTCTGCAATCGACGCTCCAACTTCCATGCATTAGTTCGACGGCGTGAATTGAAGAAAGGTTTTTTGTGGAGCTTGGGTTGCCTCTTCAAAACAGCGCCAGCCAGACAAACAAATGGGCGTAAACTCCCCGTTACACTCTGATTCGACATCCACTTGCCTGAGCTATGCCTGTACAAACCGATGCGGCGCATACCTGAACCGGCATTCTCTGCCGACATTGTCGATCAGCAACGTGCGTCAAGAAACAGGGATGGACCGCTTTATAGGCGGCTTCCCGAATTTGCTCATCTGGTTATCTCACTCGCCGGGCCGCGGAAAGAGCAGTTCATTTACTCGGTTCAAGATGGCAGCCGGACCTTCTCGTGAGTCCATAGCCAGATCGACTTTTCCCGGTAGTTCGGCACTGCGATGAAGCACTACGATTCGAATCGCAGGCACCGAGACCTTAGCCAATTCAATCAGTCTGAGGCGCTCATCCATTCTGAGCGTGTGGTCAAAGACGATTACGTCGAAGACTTGCTGTTGTATCAAAGCTCCCACTGCTTTCGCGTCGGCTTCCTCCACACATAACCAGCCCTCTGGAATAGAAGCGCGAGAGTGCGTCGTAATACACGATCCAGGCTGACCACCAGCATCCGTACAGGAGGCATAGGCGACTCTGTCATTTCGAGAATTTGGAGTGAGAGGGCAGCGGGCATTGTAACGCAAAAGCGACCTGCGTAACTCCGTTGTTATCCACGCGCGTTCCTAAACCAAGATCGCTGACGACGGTCGCACATGCCGATTCCACCGAGCTTGAGAGTCTGCGCGGTCGAGCCATGAGAATGTAAGCATCACGGCTATCGGTCTAAGTCTGGGATCCCGCCGCAATCTGCGAATTCACCGTGTTTCTGGACTGCACGTCGGTCTTTTTCCTTCAATTGCTCATTGAGGTCGGAGGGACGGTTTGGAAGTTGTCGATGTGTTCCTGAGAATGCGTCGGGAGGGCGACGCTCGCGTGGCTCGTTGTCTAACAGATATGTTAGCATCGAAGCATATCTGCGTGGTGAAGCCTCCACCAGGCTTTGCAGCGAACTGCTGCCTATGTACGATCTGCATGCACCCCGCGGTTCTCGCACCACCGATGCTCTAAGACCCTCGCAAAGGTCGGAGCGCATGCCGTGTCGAAGTTAATATCGGTCGATCTCCCGACACGAGAGAGGGGGCACCACCCAATGGATAATTCAAGGCGATTGCGCATGCGTCAAGGCATAAAACAACTGCTTGCTCAATCTCAGCTAGCGCACATTCGGTCGGTCGAATTGCGCAACCGAGTTGAAGACATCGTGAAGAAATTTCGAGAATTCCATGAACGAGCAGCTCAGGAGAAAGGGCAGCGTAGCTGAAAGGACATTATTCATCTCGGGTCGCTCTGACCGACGCGACGATAGCAGCCGGCAAAACACGCATCTTAAGAATTAAAGACCGGACGCCCGTACGAAACCAAACAAGAAACCACAGTCCTTAGACGTAGACACAAATGGACCTGAATACGCTCGCGACACTTCATAGGCTTATAGGACATCTGGAAGATGGCTCCGAATGCATCAAGAAACTGTCGTCAGATCGACAAGTCTATGACGTGTATCCGGGCATCGAGTCACTGAAATTGCTGCTCGATAACAATGCAGAAGCGCTGCGCAGAGCTATTGAACAAGCTCGACGGTCCTGATTCACAGCACCGCGATGGTGAGCAATAGAATCGGAACGACTTTATGCGTACTACCTTACCGAAGCGTCTGACCACAGATGCTGAGAATCCGATCTCAGTTTCGGAAACCATAGCGAAAGCTGACGTGTTTTCCGGCGGTGGCGAAATGGGCGCCCGCATGCGGGCAAAAGATTGGGCAGCCACAAAGCTGGGTCCTGTTCAGGGGTGGTCGAATAGCCTAAAAACTGCCGTCAGTATTTGTCTGAATTCTCGTTTCCCCATGGTGATCTGGTGGGGATCCGACCTGGTGCTCCTGTACAACGATGGGTGGCGTCCCATTTTGGGCGAAAACAAGGACCGCATTGCATTGGGAAGTCCAGGGAGGGAAGTTTGGTGTGAAATCTGGGACGTTCTGGAGCCAATGTTCTTCCAGGTTCTGAATGAGGGAAAGGCCACCTGGACAGATGACGGTCTGCTTTTGGTGAATCGCTACGGCTTTATTGAGGAGGCCTACTTTACCTGGTCGTATAGTCCCATCCGAGATGACGACGGCAAAGTTGGCGGAGTTTTCACGGCGGTAACGGAAACTACGGCGCGCGTGATAGGTGAGCGCCGACTCAAAACGCTGCGAGACTTAGGCGAGAGGACCCTGGAACACGCGTCCTCGCCGGAGAAGGCCTGTCGGGCAGCGGCTGAGATCCTGGCTCGAAACGATCTCGATTTTCCCTTCGCTCTGATCTACCTGCTCGATAACGACGGTCGCCAGGTGCGCTTAACAGAGCAAGTCAGAATGGATCGGGACAAGGTCTCAGCTCCAAAACTGATACAGCTTGGCCATGAATCCGATCCGTGGAATCTCTCTGCGGTGCTCGCGGAAAAGAAATTGCAGTTGCTGGACACTGCCGATCAGTTTGGACGACTTCCCGCAGGTGCATGGAAAGACGATTTCGTCCGTCAGGCTGCCGTGATACCGCTGGCCAAGGCAGGTGTGCAGGACTTACCCGCTGGTTTCCTCGTATGCGGGCTTAGTCCGCGAATCCGTTTTGACGAGAATTATCGTAGCTTCCTGGAGTTGGCCTCCGGCCACGTAGCTACTGCCATCACAAATGCGCGGGCATTGGAGGAAGAACGCAAACGTGCGGAAGCGCTGGCGGAACTGGATCGCGCGAAGACAACATTTTTTTCGAACATTTCGCATGAATTCCGCACGCCGCTCACTCTTATGCTCGGTCCTACGGAGGACGCTCTAAGTTCTCCCGAACGATCGCTGCGTGATGCGGAATTAGAAACTGTCCATCGAAACGAACTCAGGCTGCTCAAATTAGTCAACACTCTGCTCGATTTCTCCCGCATTGAAGCCGGACGTGTAAAAGCCGCTTACGAGCCTGTCAATCTGGCTGCATACACTTCGGAATTGGCCAGTGTGTTCCGCTCCGCTATTGAACGTGCGGGGCTCGTTTTTCGTGTCGAGACTCCAAAGCTGTCGCAGAGCGTTTACGTGGATCGGGAGATGTGGGAAAAGATCGTCTTGAATCTGCTCTCCAATGCCCTGAAATCAACGTTCCAAGGTACGATCTCGGTCCGGCTGCGTGAGTTGGAAGATCACGTTGAACTCTCCGTTCGCGACACCGGAACAGGCATTCCCGAAAAGGACCTCCCGCACTTATTCGAACGCTTCCGGAGAATCGAGGGAGCGAAAAGACGCACCCACGAAGGCAGCGGAATCGGCCTGGCCCTGGTTCATGAACTGGTCAGGATGCACGGCGGATCGATAGCAGTGCAAAGCAAGATCGGCAAGGGTACAACGTTCACGGTTTCGATTCCGCTTGGAACTTCCCATCTCGCGCAGGAACAGGTAATCACGCCGACGGCATCCGCGATCCCGGGGGCCGCTCGAACGGCGTTTCAACAAGAGGCGCTAAGTTGGCTGGAACCGAATGCAAGTTCGGGATCTCTCGACGAGATGCCGGCACCCCTGGACTTTGCTGAAACCTCAGGCGCCACAGTCGGAGGCAATACACGCGCACGAGTGCTGGTTGTGGATGACAACCGCGATATGCGCGAGTACTTGCAGCGGCTTCTGAGTGCCCGGTTCGAGGTTATGACTGCAGAAAACGGCAAGACCGGCGTTGAGATCTGTCTTCGGCACATTCCCGATCTGGTTCTTAGCGACGTAATGATGCCTGAAATGGATGGCTTTCAGCTCCTGGCCGCTCTGCGTCAGAATCCAGCGACCTCTTCGGTTCCGGTGATTCTTTTATCGGCGAGAGCTGGGGAGGAATCACGCGTCGAAGGAATGGAAGCGGGTGCGGATGACTATCTGGTCAAGCCATTCACTGCGCGGGAATTGGTTGCGCGGGTCGATACCCACATACGAATTGCGCGGTTCAGGCGTGAGGCAATCGAGAAGGAGGCGCGTTTACAACATGAGTTGGATGAGGCTCGCCGCCTTACCGCCGACGCCATAGAGAACATCAGCGACGCCTTCTTCCTGCTGGATTGCAACTGGCGATTTACATACGCGAATTCAGCCGGCAAGCGCATGGTTGCGGCAGCAGGAGGCGCAGATACGATCCTCGGGACAACCCTTTGGCAAACCTTTCCAGATCTGCTCGGAACAGAAGTTGAAACACACTATCGCCGCTGCATGAGCCAGCGCGTGCCCGTCGAGTTTCAAACGCTGTACGCCGGACGCTCTTATCATGTGCGCGCGTATCCGGAGCCTGCAGGCGGCATCGCCATTTACTCGGCAGACGTCACAGCAAGAAACAGGACCGAACTTGCGCTACGCATGAAGCAGGAGCACCTGCGGCTTACTCAAGAGGCAGCACAGATCGGACAATGGGAACTCGATGTCCAGGAGGAAGAACTCGCAATTTCACCTGAGTTCGCGAAGATTTGCGGTCTGCCGGCGTATGTGCTGCGATTGCGATATTCCGATTTTCTCAATGCCCTTTTCGTTTCAAGTGACAGGAAGGAAGCTGAAACCGTAATCGACAAGGCAGTAAAAGGAAATAAAGAGTTCAGCATTCAACTGCGGCTGAAACGTCCGGACGGGTGCGTGCGATTGGTTTCGAGTCGAGGAAAGGCTTTTTACAATCAAGGCAAGCCGATCATTCTGGGCGTTTTGCTCGACATTACGCCTGAAAACCTCGAGACTGCGACAAAGATCAACGCTAGGACGTCGCGAGGACACCGCGTTTCCAGAAGAAAAAGAGCATCCTGAGTGACATCTGCACTATTGAATGTTCAGTTATGGTCTTGGAGATTCTAGGGATTCCCTGTCCGCAGCGGGAGTGCCACCTGACGATGTGAAGCCAGGAGGTTGCGGTTGTTCTAGTTCAGGTGGGCTACGACAAAATCGTCATCGGAGGGGCTTTACAAGAGCAGATGCACAGGACTACAAGATAACTAACATTATCGTTAGCATCTTGCGTTTTATTTCCGAACATCTGCATGAAAAAGAAAATTCTATTGGTCGATGATGAGCCCACGATTCGTATGGTCTTAGGAGCTGTTTTGGAGTCGAAAGGCTACGTCGTCGATACGGCTGAAGATGGGTTTGCCGCTCTTCGCAAGATCCGCGCTTGCGTACCGGACCTCCTGATCTCGGATTTGCGAATGCCAAATATGAATGGTTTTGAACTGCTTGGCATCGTACGCAGTGAGTATCCGCAAACACCAATCATTGCAATCAGCGGCGAATTTGTTGGTGAACGGGTGGAAGGAGTTCTCGCCGACGCATTTTTCCAAAAAGGACACTATTCCCCGCCTGACTTGCTGGCAAAGGTTGGAGAACTCCTGGCCAAGCCACGTTCCATGACAGAACAGGCACAAAAAGCGCCAGTTTGGGCGCCGACCGGCAATTCTCCTGTGATGGTGACTTGTACGAAATGTCTCAGATCGTTTCCAATTGATCCATGTGACGAAAGCCAGTCTGTCCAACACGAGGTGCGGTGTATCTTTTGCGGCGCCATGCTCAAGTATCAATTGCTGGCTATCACACGCTCGGCGTAACACTTCAGCATTCGTCAGGCTGTTCCGTTGGATTCGTCGCCCCCTCCTGAGCAGGACATATTGTCATCTGGTGTCAGGCGAAACTGGACGCGCTCTTCACTGGTCATGTCGCGACGATGCGTCCAGCGAAATACGTTCTCCATTGCTTCAACCGTTCGCGCCGATCTGCGCATGATTGCATCCTTGGCGGGGATTGATCCTGCGCCATTCTCAGATCGCCTCATGCTCACCTCATCACTAATAGGGGCAGCACTCTCCCGAGCACGGTGGAATACCAAGAAAGTTGCGATCTTCCTGGGTCATTTCAGCGCCATGAGTTCTGCGAAAAACAATTTTCATTCTTTCGATGAGAGCATCTGGAAGCTTCTCCATGCCTTCCAGTGTTCCGCATTTCTCATTGATGTGGTGGGTCGCTGGCATCCGTGTGGGGTGCCTCCTTTGGCTTGGTATGTAAGGGAACTGGCAAGATTCGATGGGTGAGAGCCGCGAGAGGTTGGATATGAGTTCCTGCCCTAGCAGGGAACCTGGCACAACGACGTTGCTTGCAGATAGAAGTTGTTTAAAGCGATTTCACGGTGATCTGGAACTTGCATGTTGAGCGAAGGAGGGTTCCCGCGCTCTTCCGGGGACCCATCGAGTGCTGGGTTTGCGATCGATGGGTCGGCCGCGGGAGGCGGGGTCCCCAAGGACGCGCTTTTCGTTCTTGGGGTGCAGAGACTGGAGTCGAAACATGTGTTTTGCCTGCTCGATTCGGAGAACATCTCGCTCGATCCGCGCTATGGAGCTGGTGTTCCGTGCAACGCACAATCGAAAAATGACCGCCCTGGAAAGAAAGGAGTTCCACCTGCCCCAATCGGAGTACTCGCCGGCCGATACCTACACCAAGAAAGTGGGGAGAGTTGCGATTCCAAAACATCGATTAGTGCTTTTGGGCCAGGATGGCTCAATTCAAAGGCCGCCGGAACTGGTAAGAGCCATGGAGAATGTCTTCCGCGCCACACATATGCGAGAGATGACCGATTACGAACGAAGAGAGTTCCAGTTGCCGACAATCGAGAAGGCAGAGTTGGTTGTTGCCGCGTAAACATTCCCATTTTGGTATAGAAACTTGATGATTGTCGCGGTTATTGTCCCTTCTGCACGGATGCTTGCTCCTGGACAACACTCGACTGATTTAACTGTTGCAGACGCTGCTGCAGTTTCGTCCACTCCTGCTTATTGCTCCTGGTGTTGATCGGCGCCGTCAGGTTTCCGTAGAACGCCAGAATATTGGCGCGTAGTTCAGGCGTAACGATGTCGAAGTGCCTGCCATCGAGTTTATCCAGCAGATAGGCGTAAGTATCGTCAGTCAGCTTGTAGCGGCCCGCGATCGTGGAATCTCCAGTATCAAAGTTCACATTTTGCAAGTGAAGCTCATGCTGGTTGATCTGTCCAAGGTCCTTCTTGAAGTGCGTAACAGTGGCATCCAGGCTCTTCAAATACAAATCTTCGGTCTGCGTTGAGGGCGCTTTGAACGCGATCGCCTTAAACGGACCCACTTTGGGAACCAGCTTAAATAAGAAAGCGAGCACACGGGCGAATGGTCCGGGATGTTCGTACTGCTTGCCCCATTCCTTTTCGTAGTCGGCGCGAGAGAGGTAATACACATAACGCCGCTTGGCTCTGTCGTTCCTCTCCGGCACGTCCACATTGTTCCTGGTGAGCAGCGCGGCCTTTGTCATTTCGGGAATGACGCTGCTGATCGAGTGTCGAAAAGTACCGATCGAGAGATCCAGCGTCGCAAACATGTCTTTCAGCTCAATGCCGTAGGTCTCGCGAAAGCCGCGTTCCAGCAGCGGCTTCGAGACTTTGAATCCGATGAAGTCGTGATACGACTTCGGGGCGTAACGCTCTTTTGCCACTTGCGCCACGTCAAAACCAAACTCAGTTCGAATATGCGCAGTAGGAGAATCTTCGTAACTGACGTTCTTTCCATAACGCCGTTGGAGCTTCGGATAGTCAATAGCGACCGCTCGATTGACATATGGGTGTCCCTCGATATCCGACGCATAGTGGGACAGTGCTCCCAAAGCAAATGCATATTCATTTGCGTCTTGTGAATCCTTCAGCAGATTGGCGACGAAGTCGCCACTGCGGACGTAGTGCACCATGTCACTGAAACGCCTGTTCCCGAATGGGTAATAACCCATGTCCTGAATCACCGAACCGCCATAAGCGTAGGCGTGCGCCTCGTTAAGTTGGTCGGGTGTTAGGTTGGGAAAACGCGCGAGCAGGAGAGGCTTGAGCTGGTCCTCCCAGGCAAGATCGATGATCTGCTCATGCGTGAGCACAGAGTACGCGGCTGCCGGCACAGCAAGCGGGATTGCCATCATCCAGGCGGAAAGAAGGATGGCGATTGTCTTCCAGAGTCTCTGCACTCCAGAGAGGATGCAGACGAGTTGGTGCCACGTTGTACATTCGTCGAAAGATCAAGTCCTTCATTAGGGCGAAAATAGCAGCCGAATTGAAACGAGATTCGCGAAACTCCATCAGCACGGCCGTTTTCATGACGCTGATTGACACTTCCGCCGCTTCAATCCGCTGCTAACATTTCCGTTACTCATAAAACCGCCAAGCCCGAACAGCCCGGCTAAGTGGATACGCCTCCGTGCTGCGTGACCCTGCCTGTCAGGGACGAGCGCCGCCGGAGGCTTTTATTTAGCAATTTCGATTGGCGCTGAACACTCGCTAGCTGTCGGTTGAAGCCGGCACGTGAGCTTTAGGCGCCCGTGGAAGGAAGATGGTGAAGCAGGTTCCACTTCGGCCTGGAGCAACAGAGCTACGCACCCGAATGGAAGCGCTGTGGCTCTCCAGTATCTGTCGTACCATCCAGAGCCCAACTCCGGTGCCCTTGTCGCCTTTGCTTGTGAAGGTTCCTGAAAAGATTTTGTCCATGTTTCCAGGCGCGATTCCCACGCCGTTATCGGCGATGGTTGCGCGAATGCCGCGAACTTCAAAGCACTTCCAATCGCAAGATTCCGTTAACCGCACAATCAGTTTCCCCGTTTCGGGAGCGACAGCCTCGAGCGAATTGATGATGAGGTTCGTGAAGACTTGTCGCATTTGCCCTGGAACTGCCACGACCTCGCAGGGCGTGGAATATCGCTTCTCGATTTTCACGTTCTTGAAGCGGATTTTGTGTTCATAGAAGGCAAGCGTCTCTTCGACCACATCGGCCAGACTCACACGTACATGCTCGGCGGCATTGCTTTTGTACTGATCCACCAACTCCGTAATGATTTGGCGGATACGCTCCAGTTCCCCGTGAGCCGTGTCGAGCAGTTGCAACTGCTCATTGGTGGGTCCGCTTACTCGAAGTAGATAAAGCGCGTTTGCTACTCCTTCAAGCGGATTTCTGAGTTCGTGGGCCACGGCAGCGAGCAATCGTTCGGCCGGGCCCGTGGTGTGGACACGCGGTGCAACAGGCGGGGTCCACGAGCTTTTGGCAGGCTGCTCGGGTCGGGGCTTCCTGCTTTCAGAAGAACCATCGGGAGTCATACCAGGACAGAAGCTCCGCTGGTTGCTCTTGCATGAACGTCAGGTCCGCTGCCGGTGAGAATTGAGTCTTTCTCTGCGGGGAACAGGAGTGGCATGATTTCTAAGAAGATGCGCCAACGCTGGCGCAACGTGGCCAGACAACCAAATTTTCCGGGCTGACTTGCCGAAACGGCCAGATCGGTGGGCAACTCTGGACAGGTGCTCTGGATTCATAACAATGCTGTTCGAGCAATTCCGGGGACTCATGCGACACAATGTACAAAAACGCAAAGCTCGTCCTGGGCGAAGCATTGATACGCCTGGTGACGATCACGAACTTGGGTTGTGGATTAACACGGATCTCATCCGCAAGAGCTGCCGGCAAGAGAATCACCTCGTTAACCCGGTGACAAGTACCAACAATCGGTACATTGAACTGGCAGATATCTTGCTCCGGAAATCCGCAAAGCGATCTAAAGCACACACCGCTTCAGCTTCGTTTTAGGAATCCCACAGAACGGCCAGCAGCGCTTCTATGTAACCTTCGTCTGGCAACGTGCGGCCTGCCTCGTCCGAAATCGGAAAGACGAGACACTCTAAATTCCAAGCGATAAGAACGCTGGCTGGGCGCTTGACCTCCAGGTACCCGCAGCTTGGAGCCTTCGTATCCATGTGCTTTGTAGTTTGAGGGGCCCGCTTGCCACTCAGGCTTTTTCTCGCAGTGCAGTGTGGCGGTTAATCTGCTTCGGATATGGAAGGCCGATCAGATTGGTCTGATAGGTTCCGGACACGCGCGGGCTTTCATTGGAGGAGCACCAAAATGGATGGCGCTTCAAAAGTCTCACCGGCTTCTTCACATGCAGGAATGCCAAGAACGTTACGGTCTTCCTCGTTCATCTCCGACCCGTGGGTACTGCGGAAGACGATCTTCATGCGCTCAATCACATTTGATGGCAGCCTTTTGACCGGCTCCTTGCCATCCATTGGTGACTTTTCCTCAAAGTTCATGCACACCTCTGATTTGGATCAAGAAAAATTTGACGATACTGAAAATGCAGACTGTTGCCCGGCCGCATACCCAGATTGAATCGAGGTACACCGGTTCCAAAGAGTTCAGCCGAGCGTCTTAGATCCATTACAGCCGGGGATCCCGCGAACCTCCACGGTGGGCGTCGTCTCTATTAAGATGCGAGCCAACCGGGGTGCTGCTCTCCAAATTCGGAGCGGCTGGACGATGAGGCTGATCGCTTTGTAAAACTCACAAGGCAAGATCAGCCTGAGTACCACGTCCGGCCAGAAAAGGGCATCGAAGTTTCTAGAGAAAAGCACAATGAACACTGTAAGCGGCCACGGGCGGTATTTTTCCGGGTGGAGTTCTCCACCGACTCTGCACGTGTCAGACCGAAATCGAAGGGACGAGTACCGCTTAGCCGAAGGGCGCGTCGAGTTCCGCTCAGGCGGCGACCCGAAGTGGCGGCGTCTGGCATATTCCGAGATTCAGCAGCACTTAGTTCTCGGTACCGCCGTTGCTGCTTGGCTCTCTCGGCTTTATACAACAGCAAAGCTAGCCAAGATGCTCTCGAGTTAAGCGGAGTCAGGCTCTTCCTCCGCAAACTGCCGGTCCTGCGCAACCCTGGTATCCGATATCAGCTAAGTCCTTCCCCTCCCCGGCACTTGCGAGATAATTGTTAAACATCCTCCAAGGGGCCCGAGTATGCAAAGCGGTGAAAGTGCTGTCCTCGTCGCATCTGCTGATCCTCATTTTGCTGAAATTCGGCAGAGAATCCTGGAAGAAGCTGGATAAAAGGTCATATCGTCAAAGCAGCGGATCGCGTCACTGAAGCTTGCCAAAAACAACGCATTGACTTGGTGATGATCGGGCATTCTGTGCCTCCCAGTGAACGGCGCCGCATTGGGGTCGAGGTTCGTAAGCACTGCAAAACTCCCGTTCTTCAGCTTCACGAAACAGGCGGGATCGAGCAGGTTGAAACTAATGCTTTTTCCCATCACTACCGTACTCCGACGGATTTTCTGCAAGCGGTAAATGAGATTGTGCGGAAGCCAAAGAAGGGCGCTTAAAAGTCTGGCCCGCAGAAGTTTTGAAGTTATGCTTTGGAGCGGCAGACGAGACTGTGCAGTCGCTCCAGCACCACGGTTGGTTCTTCCGATTTGACAATAAAGCAATCTACAGGACCCATGCTCTCCGGCGGAGCGCCTGAATAGAGGACAATCGGAACGGCCGGATTCAACTGCTTCATCTGTTTTGCGATCTCAACTCCGGTTGTGTCTTTCAACCCGTGGTCGGAGAGAACCAGATCAATTTTATGCGTTTCGAATTTCTGCAACGCCTCGCCGGCATCATGCGCCGGAAGAACCTCAAAGCCGCCTCGCCGCAGGACAGCGGCGCGAAGCTTTAACGCGTTGGCATCGTCATCGATGCACAACACGACCGGCTTAAAAGTTGGTGGGAGTATCTCCATCCCAGCAGCTAACTCTCCATGAATTTAGGATGTACAGTGACCCCGCAAGTTACACCTGCGGTAAGTCACCGGTTGTGCCAACGGCATGTTGCAATTCCCACGACGTTGTCACAATTAAAGACCTGGACTCTCCTAGCCGACCCGCGTGTTCGCCTTCCGCAACGGAGTAATTTTCGTCGATTCGAAGGCGCGGATCGATTCTTCCAGAAGGACCTGCAAATATTCGCCGATTTTCAGCGCCTGCGAAAACATTGTGCTCAGGTCGATCGTCAGCAGATTCTCATGCAGCAGACCGGCGATAACGCGATTCAAAATGCGGGTCTCACATACCATCAGTGCAATGGTGTATCGCTGTTTTGCGCGGTGGACGCCGTGTGTTGCGGCACTGCTCAGCGATTCCGACGAAATCTGGGTGGCATCGGAACCGAGGACTTTCGCCAAATCACGCAGAAGATGAGGAAGGCTATTGATTCGGCTCTCATCATCGAGATCCACAGCAGCGAGCTTTTCGTCTGCCTTGACTTCTTTCAGCCAGCGACGCGCGACTTCATCGACATTTTCAAGTACCACTTGTGAAACGCTCTTGGCCGGGGTTTGACGCAGCATCCGTGGATGGCGCGCCTTCTCGCGCAACGCAGAAACCAAATTGGGAATATCGGCAGGCTTGGTGAAGTAATCGTCCACCTGCTTTCTTATCGCCTCAAGAGCCGTTTGGAAATCCGGATAGCCGGTGAGAATAAAGGTCGCGGCTTTCGGCTGAACTCGACGCATCGCACTGACCAGGGTGAAACCATCGGCAGGTTGGCCAATGTTCAGGTCGGTCAGCAGTACGTCAAAAGATAGGTGGTTCATTAACTCCAGGGCTTCAGGGACTGATGCTGCGACAGAAACGTCGAATCCTGCATTTTGCAGGATCATCGGAAGCGTAAGTCTTATGGTCTGTTCATCGTCAACGAAGAGCACCCGGGTTTTAGGATTCGGAGCATCTTGCTTTTCAATTGTCACGAATAGTTAGATGCGAGGAGGGTAGCTGACTGAGAGAATTATTTCGGGCTGGCGCGGACGTGACAAGCTGCAAGTACAACTAGGTTTTCCAAACGTAAAAGTTCTCGTCGTCCGTCGAAGTACAGACGCGAAGATCAAGAGCGCGTGTCGCTCGGTTCAGCGCCGAGCGCACGTTCACAAGCTTTTGACCGCTAAGGCTGTTACGTGGAATTCGTAAAGCTGAACCCGATGGCAGTTTTTCCAGATCGCTGAGAATCTTGGACACAATAAGACGGTGTTTCCCCTTCCGATTTTTAGAAAGGGAGTCCAGGGGCACTACTGTGAAGTTCGTTGGTACACCATCCAATCGCGGGCTCTTCATCAGCGTAAGCATGTCAATCTCGCGTGTGAACTGTTGCACAATTGTGATACGTAACAGTTACGGTAGCAATCTTGAGCGATAGCATAAGAATACGTTTGGCAGGTGTCAAGAGGATTGCTATCGAGAGCCCTGATCAATCCTGCTTCGTTGCCTTGCGGCGAGGCGGTCGCGTCAGCCGCCACACGTAGAGGTTCGCTGAATCGGTGGACGTGCGCACTTCCAGGCCCTCCGCGCGGCACACGCGATTTAGTGCAGAGCGCAGATTTGCGAGCTTGGCATCGAGCTTCGAGATCGGTAGTTTCAATGCGCTGCCGTTCGGAAGACGTGAAAGATCCGCAAGAATACGATCCATAATGTCCCGGTGCTTGGTGTGCCGTCCCTGCGGCACTGCGTTCAAGGCTATGACCGGAAAATTCATTTGCGAATCCGCCTTCTTTCTAGCCATGTTTTTGTCTTGCTACACGATCTTCGATGCAATGCGCATGCTAAACATTTGCCTAGTCGTATCCAAATCGTATTGCTCCGTTTCGTTACCGTAATCCATTCCTAAACAATCCGGAAACGAATTCAGGGATATTCAAATCATCGAGCACCGTTACGATGGCTCGACAGCATCACTCCAAGTGGTCACTTCAATGAGGGCGCGTAGGCCTGATGAACAGATTGGTTTCAGCACGGAGGTAGGGATCAAGATGAGTATTGCTCCCGGATCAGCGATCGCTGCAAAAGTAGATCACACAGATAACGGAAACTCTCGATATCAATACGAATGGCACGCTCTTAGAACCATTGCGGATACCGTCAATTCCGGATTGGTTCTTTTAGATCGGAATGGGTGCTGCACCTTCATGAACGCGGCAGCGCAGCAAGCCACAGGATTTACTTTCGCAGAGATCTACGGACAACCCATTCATGGGAAGCTCCACGCGCACTCGCTGGTAATCGATTCCATTGAACCGCCATGTCCGATCCGGAATGCCTTCCGTCAGACCAGTGCAGTGAGAGACATCGAAGATACATTCCTGAAAAGGGACGGAAGCCCATTCCCGGTTCGCTGCTCAGTCACGCCACTCGTAGCCGAGGGCACATTGTTTGGAGTACTCATCGAATTCCGCGAAACCACTGAGGAGAAGCGTGCCGCGGATGCTCTGCATTGCGCAAAAGAAGCGCTGCGCGAGTCGGACAAGCTGGCAGCGATGGGGCGTTTAGCCGCGACCATCGCGCATGAAATCAATAATCCTTTGGAAGCACTCACCAATCTCATCTTCTTGCTGAAAGACGTCCCGAACTTGCATGAGGAAGCGCGTAGCTATGTCGAGCTGGCAGAAGAAGAATTGATTCGCGTTGCGCGAATCACCAAGCAGTCGCTGGCTTTCCATCGCGAATCGTCGGAGCCAATTCCGGTCTCATTGACCGACGTCCTGCATGAAATATTGGATTTCTACAATCGGCAGATCTCGAGCCGCCGAATCGCGTTGCGACGCGAAATCGAACCGGGGCTGTCGATTCATGCTTTCCCGGGAGAGATGCGTCAGGTGTTTTCAAACTTGATCGGCAATGCACTTGAAGCAATGAAAATGGGCGGCATGCTCTGCGTACGAGCGCGGCGATGCTCAGATGGAGTTCGAGTCATCGTCCTTGACAGCGGTTCTGGTATTTGCGAAGCGGACCGCAGGAAGATCTTCGAGCCATTCTTCACGACTAAGCAACAGCAAGGAACCGGACTTGGATTGTGGGTCACAGCAGAAGTCATTCGGAAGCATCATGGTTCGATTCATGTTCGCAGCACTCTGAACCCAGCTCATCCGGGAACATGCTTTTCGATATTTCTCCCGTTTTGGGGCGAGAGCACTCAAACGCAGCCCGCAGGCGAACACAGGGCAATTTCATTCTCGGCCGCCGGCTAGCGCCGCAATCCTGCGCCTAGCGATGAAATCAAAATCATGTCCAAGGACCGCACGAACCAATTGAGGAGAACCTTCTACTTTGAAACCGTGGATTTGGCCCAGGTGCCGCGCGAGCGTAAGGGTAAGCACACCACACTGATGCGGCGCATCATGCAGGACCTTGAGAAGCTTGACTATGGTGTCGCCATCAAAGTGCCGATTTCCGGTCTCGGCTCTCAGAAAATCGAAAACGTTCGGGCTGCGCTAGCGCGAGAGATCAGGAAGACGAGCCTGATTGTAGGCACCTCCTTTGACGGCCAGTACTTCTACGTTTGGCGGAAGAAATCCTGATTGCGTATTACGCGTGCGAAGCCCGCAGAGCGGGCATTTCTGCCATGCGTCGGAGGAGTTTTGAGGAAAAAATCCAAAACCGTTCTGATTGTTTCCAACGGTTCCAAATTGGCACACATTCCCAGGAGGCTGCTGCAGGACGCCGGCTACATAGTCAAATCCTCTCCTCGGAACCAGGTTGCAAGAATCTGTCGCGAGCAGGGGATCGATCTGATTGTGATCGGACCCTCTTTGCCACCAGGTGACAGGCGCCGGGTGTGGCTGGAAATTCGCAAACATTGCAGGACGCCCATTCTTCAATTACACAGCGGCGACAAAGCTGAGCCGCTGGAAACAAATACTCTCTGGCACGAATATTACGATTCCACGGAACTTCTGATTGCGGTCGAGAACATGCTTCATCGAAGAAAGCACGCCGGAATCCCGGTCAATGACTGTCATCCCAGGCAGCCTGTCGTCTTTGACGGCTGCTCCAGACCGCCTGTGTGGAAATGCAAGAAGTGTGGACGACAACTGAAATGATTTGAGCAACAAACTCGGTGAGCCAATAATCCAATCTGCCTTCACAGCCCTTTGTTTGCGCCGAAGGCGACGCGAATTCCCGTGGTGAACAGAAGATCGTTGCCTTTCAGTCCATTTACAGGATTCGTGATGTAGCGATCGCTCGCGTCCACCTGCCAACTTAGGAATTTGCTGAGCTTGGTAATCGCTGCCGTGTCGAAGACCACGCGGTAATCTCCCATGCTGCTCAAATCGGGATAGAACTCGAGGCGCTCTTTGACTGAAAAAGCGCTGGAGAGTTTGTGATCGAAGGACTCACCAACCAGTGCCTCGCCGGAGCGACGGGTCAGCGTGGTGAAGTACTCCTGATTGAATGATCCGCCGCCGAATATGTCGAAGTTGGTGATATCGGTCTTCACCATGTGATATCCGAGGCCGCCGCCGATCACATTGCGCAGATCGAGTTGCTGGAAGCGATCGTGATCGAAATCGGTAAACGCGAAAGCGAAGCTCTTATCGCTGAGATTGAAATCGAAGCGCAGACCGGCATGGATGGCGCTCGCGGTAGTCAGTGTGACTCCGTTGGTTGTACCGGAAGAGTAAATCGAATTGATGAAGGCGCTGGCCTTGTCTTTGTCGGTCATTCGCGTCGCAGTAGCGCCAATGGTGAAGTTGGTGGTATCGGCGTTTCCACGCGAGAGGCTCAGCCCGGAGTCGAGGAAGCCTCCCCACGCGCCAATTGCGCGCTGTTCCGATTCGGAACGCACGGTTTTCACTGAGTCTTTGGCGACGGCAACCGTACCTGCGTTCTTGGTCGCAACCTGAAGCTTGCCGTCGGAGGTGCTGACCGACCCCACCACAGTCACTCCCGTCTTCGGCGTGACGTACAGCGGCTGGTCAGACGAGATGGACTCGACGGCATCCCACTTGATCGTCAAGTCGCCGGCGTAGTCGGTCTTCAGATTCAGACTCTTGTCGTCAGCGGTAGTGATGGTGCCGGTTAGACGATCCCCATTTTTCAACGTGACTTGATCGGCCAGGACCAAGGTGGAGACAAAGCAAAGCCAGAGACATACGAAGTGAGCGCGCGCAGACACAGTGGACCTCTCACAGGTGTAACCCTAGAGCTATGTTGCTGAATTGCACCTGTGAGTTGCCAAACTAAGCCGCGAGCTTTCAGGCTTACATCCACATCACTAAGGCGCAAGCGAGAACCGGTTTCAGTCCCAACTAGAAACGCGGGACGAATTGGTCTGCCTGCGAACGAATGGACGGGCGCTTCCGTACTTCATTCAGAGATATGACATGATTTCCCACGGAGGAATCTTGTGAACCAAAGACTGTGTTTTGCATTAGCTGCGTTGATGACGCTTCCTGTTGCTGTACTCGGACAGGAGAAGGCACAGGCGCAATCCGCGCCGGCGAATCCGATTACCACGAGTGAAAAAGGACTGTACTCGTTTGTGAGCGGGGCCGTGATCGCCGCAGCGCAGAAGATGCCGGAAGAGAATTATTCGTTTCGCCCCACGCCCGAAGTCCGAAGCTTCGGCCAGATCGTTGGCCACGTGGCCGACGCCCAGTACATGTTCTGCTCGCTGGCGGCGGGCGAAACCAATCCCGCAAAAGGAATCGAGAAGACGAAGACCTCGAAGGCCGATCTGGTTGCCGCGCTGAAGGACGCCGTTGCCTATTGCAACAAGGCTTATAGCGGTATGACAGACGCCAAAGGAAGCGAGATGGTGAAATTCATGAATTTCAACGTCGCCAGGATGACAGTCCTTTCGCTCAATACAGCGCACGCCGATGAACACTATGGAAACATCGTGACGTATCTGCGAATCAAGGGCATCGTGCCGCCAACAAGTGAAAATCCGCCTGCCCAGCCGCCGAAGTAAACGGCCATCCGCAAGTCATAGAACGTTTGTTGATGAAAGCCCACGGATTATCCGTGGGCTCAATTTTCGCGGACCCCTCCGACATCAAGTTGGCTGCCATTTTGCATCGCTATTCCCAAGGTGCTCTGTCACCAAAATGCTCTGTCATCCTTCTATGAAAACAGGCGTACCTGTCCATAGGGATATTGCGGTGGAGTTGCGGACAGACTCCTATGCGTGCTCGAGGCACATAAGGTACGTCCGTGACCGGAGGCTCCATCTGAGCGACG